>Ga0209339_1000908_pt1 | contig 11721 bp, 8 predicted proteins | sample OlaalgELextract3_FD_187376 | JGI IMG/M metagenome (GOLD analysis project Ga0209339, IMG submission 187376) | Olavius algarvensis symbiont microbial communities from Tuscany, Italy - Type A ELBA extract 3 (SPAdes) (version 2) | ecosystem: Host-associated > Annelida > Digestive system >...
GCCTTGGCCTCGTTCAAAGCCAAGGCCAAGGTCAAAGTGACCAATATTCTTCCAAACACAGTGTATCACGGTATAATTACACTTACAGTACACTGGTATACCAGCGTCATTGGTACCGCCATAGCTATTTAATTCGACCTTAGCCTTGATTTCTGGCCTTGGCCTTGAGACTCCCGGCCTTGTTAACATCCCTGCTTGAACCACTGATAACAGATGGTGTCCTGCTGTATGCACTGGTCTGTCATTAATGGCTCTGTTCACACGTGCCGCTAAATTGGACCATGGGGCCCACGGCGCGAGGTGCGCAACAGCTGTCGTCCATCATGCAGTAAGTATTAGCCGCCAGAGAAACAGTGGTTATAGGCCGAGCAAGGTAAATATCATGGCACAAGGTCTCTCCACTCCCTTTCCCTACCTTAACCCTTATACACAGCTCCCTAAAAATGGGGTTGCGCAACAAGTACACTACACACACTATTAGGCTAGCCTGATGGTGTCTCAGTACACTACACTAGTCCCATGCCTGAGGTTGCACACTGGGCCAGCCTGTGAGGTCAGCACTGGCATGTGAGGGGAGCGTGTGCCACCCCATATTTTTAAAGTTACTTTTATCAACCCTAACACACTATATGCCTTATTTATGATATGATCACCAAACGTGTGTTTCATCTATTTGCACCCCTAGATTTTTCTATGCACACAATCCATTACATAATGGTATACGGTACAACAGTTGCTAAAGATAATAGTATTTTACATTTATCAATATTAATTCTAGCAGACATTTTTCAGACCATGCATATAATACAGTTACTGCTTCCTAAGTACCAAACTATCTTTTGGTGTTTTTATATGTTTGAACACATTTCCAAGGAAGCTTGCTAAATCTTGGTCGAAGAGTTCAGCAAAATTTAGAAAATACATGCATGGTAAGGCATTCAGTAAGTCTTTGTAGTACCAGTAGCATATACCAGTAACATTGGATGTACAGGGTGTGCCAATAAAAAACAATCCCCTTGATGTTTGATAATAACTTCAGCAAATGTGGACCGATTTTCAAAATTCTTTTACCAATTGATTCGTAAGAAAATTTTCTATGTGTGTATACGATAAAGACATCCGCCGCACGTGCAACGTGTTGCTACACTACCTTGCGAGATTCGAAAATCTAACAATTTTGTTGATTTTGACAGCATCCACAGCAAACTGTTGACATGTTCCTGAGTACACTTTGAGGACTTGATTTAGCATTTAGCAGTAGTTAGATGGACTGTCTCAAGACTGCTGACACTGATGAACTAACAGTTTGATGTCTGTGCAGACGACGTCTTGAATCAACATTTGAATGTTATTCAGTTGAACGTTGAAGCATCATGGCAATTTTATTCACCATGGTTGCATTATCTTCATATCATCTAACATCCTCAAGGATCTCCCATATGAACAGACTTGCTAAAACAATTTATGGTCTCAAGAGGATAGACGTACAAGGGCCGATCTGACTGAAGTCTACAAAATAATTCACGGATTGTCAACTGTCAGGTTCAGTACATTTTTTGAACTCAGTCATAATGAAAGAACAAGAAGACACTCTCTGAAGTTACATAAAAAACGTGTTATGACAGATCTTAGGCAGCACTTCTTTTTGGACAGGATTGTTAACAAGTGGAACACATTAAGCGAAGACATAGTCTCGGCTTCATCACTGAACAATTTCAAAGGAAAGCTACAAAGATTGCATAATGATGGGTCATCTACAGGATTTCTTAAGTCTGCATGACCCTCCAGGCCGAGCCAGTTCCCTGGGGAGGCCCAATCCGGTAAGTTATCCGTTAAGTTTATCTTCATAAGTTATATTTACGTGACATCATTCATGTGATATTTTTATGGCAGGTTACATAAGATCTCACATTAATTTTAGGTTGGTTGGTGTTTAACGGCACTTTCAGCACAAAAAGGCTATATTTATTTTACTTTTTTTTAGGTTTTATTTACTTTTTTAGGTTTTATTCTTTTCCTTTTAATGGTGTAGTTATTACTACACCACTGTGTCTTGTTGCACCACTCAGATTTTGATTGTACTAATGTATGTTCCATATTTCTGATTTGACTTTTCTGAGAAATAAACATGGATGGATGAAGAGTAGTGTGTTCAGACAGTTGTGATGATGATGATGATGAGAATGAACAATACAGTGAAAAAGAAACTAAAAATAATAATGAAAAAACCAAAACAGTTCATATCAACTGTTTTGTGTAAAGGTTAATGGGTCCTGAATCAACATTTTTGCATTTTCAAATTTTACAAGGTAGTGTAGCAACCAGTGTTATGTTACTAAAAATAAGTAACAAGTCACTGGTAGCAACATGGTGCAGGTGAGGAGGATCCTTTGTCATACACAGACAATTTTCTCATGAGTCTCCTCAATAAATAACAAATGCTCAAAAAACTCACAAATAAAAAATAAGCAATAAATTGATAAAAACTGTCACTGAAGACAACTTCATTATGCAGCAGAATACCACGATCAAAACTGTTCACTGCTCTGGTGTGTATAGCAAACGTTCTGATTCACACTCGGAACATAGTCACACGATCAAAACACATCGTTTAAATGCCACGACGACTGAATACAGCTCACACAGAAAAATACAGGCTTTCAATGCAGTTAAATATAATCCTGCAAATGTTGACGCTTTTGATTTCCAAGCAAACACATGATTCTACTTGCATTGTATGAATTATGTGACTATCGGTTTATAAGGTTAAATGTTGCTATTGTCAGTCTTTTACGTCGGCAGTCAAATTCAGTCAGAGACCAAGTAAAGTATGGATGAGCAAAAAACAATTTAATTATATACAGCACCATGACGACCGAAGACACAGAAAAACTAGGAAGATAAAAGATACTGGCTGATGGAGACAGCAACATCAGCTTTTTTTCAAAACAAAACGAATGAGGTATCAAATGACAACACGCTGGCACGACTGCCTTCTCACTCTCCGCCAATATTTACACAAATTTGAACATAATGACCGCAGCAAAACGAAGTCACCTTTTACGCCAAACTTGTCAGTGTACCACGGCCACAGTCAATGGCATATTTCATCACTCAGGTCACTAAGTATTCAAGTATTAAATCACTTCAAGCTGTGAAACAAGTGACGATAGTTTGGAATCCGGTTTCTCCGACATCCATAACATCCTAACACACACACACACACACACGTCAGATTTCTGGGAATTTCCCAGCAACATTAGGTTGTGAAATCAGGATAAAACGGGCAGAGTTAGTTTTTACCTTTACATTTATTCACATGTCTACCTGCCAGCAGCCACAGCTCATAGGTGAAGCGATGATAACATCAGAAAAAACACTGGACCAATAGTATGGTAGGGTTTAATGTCCCACTCGACACATTATAGGTCACTTCGGAGACGATTTTACAGGTCAGATGACCCAACCAACAGTGTCATAGCACTGAAGGATGATGGTTAGTCAACCAGGTCAAGGGCCAAAACTGATCCAGAAAAGACTCGCCTTACACGTGGGCATGTCCAAGCTCTCTAACAGGTGATTGCACATCATTATAGGGATCTTTTCTATCTACACGTGTATTCTATAAACGTTTGCAATGCGCACAATGTCGGCAGTCAAATTCAATCAGAGGCACTGACAGTTGCCAGGTGGGCAGACCAATAATAATAATAATATGCACGACAATGTTTATGGTGCTGTCATCATGGCAGAGCCATTGCGAGAGTTCACCCGGTTCATTTGATGAATGTAGAATGGTGCCAAGCGGCCGCCGACCCAAGACCAAGCCAGATGACTTAGGCTGTGAGTCCGCCTATACAGGCTGCCAGAAACTACACCCACCATCACCATTTATTATTACTCAGCCCGAAAGCTGATACTCATTTTACCGTCCCACGGAGGGTAGAAGGCTGAGTCGACCTAGCTGGCTGGTTACATACCGAGATGGTTTACCCGTCCACAGACGGTCACCCATCCGAGTACTAGCCGGGTCTGACGTAGCGCAACTACGTTGATCGAAGCCAAGGTGTTACCACTAAGCCAAACCGCCAACCTTTTCCAAGCCAAAATTTACTGTCAAGTATTTAAGATACAGATACAAATCTGAAGTATCTAGATACTAGATACTTTATAAGATACTTGGTTTAGTATAATAATTGTAGCTCTATGCCTTTGCAGTGTAAAATGCACATTTTTAGCCTTTGTGTATATATGTATATATTTAGATTTATTTATTTATTTATTAAATCAATGAACGATGAAATCCAAAATTTTCTGTCAAATACAGCAGTACAACAATGCTACTAGTGCTACAAAATGTCTAGACTGTCTGTATAAGATTAACTTGGCTTAATGTAATAATCTGTAGCTGTATGTATTCACTGTACTCAGCTGTCACATAGTATCGCATGTCACGTTCAACACAGTGATCACTGAAACCTAAAGAAATCCTAAATATACTGTCAAACACAGAAGTAGATAAGAGTGGCAGCTAGTGCAACTGTCTCAATCAGCGCAACTTCGCAAGAGTTCGCTTTCAGAAACAACAATGTTTCGAAGGTGGCGTCACTCAACTCACTACGGCACGGTACTTCAATTTGCTCAGCAGCGCTAAACAGTCTCTCGACTGGTGCAGATGACGACAATTACAGTGAACAAGTAAGCAACAGCGAGTGCTACATGTCTACGGAAGAATGGAATCGTGTTAAACAGTTTTGAACTGTTGTCATTTACATTAGTTGTCCAGTTTAAGTTTAAATGTATTTTGTATTTTTGTCATTAATAAAAAGATACAGATATAGATTTTTTGTAAGATACTAGATACTTGTCAGCAAATGTATCTAGATACTAAATACAAGATACTTTTTCAGTATTTAAGATACGTATCTGGATACTTGTATCTTAGATACTCCACATGACTGCTGTGCACCACTGCAGGGTGCTGCCACCTGGCAAATTCAATGGCAAGATCCCACAGCAATTGACTGTCTATTATGAATGTGTCACAACAAAACTCACACTGTTTGCTCGTAGAGTAGCTACGATACAAAGTTACAAATATGGTTACGAAGTTTACAAATAGGCGAACAAAAATAACACCTTGCTGCTAAAACAGAAAAAACAAATAAAGAATAATGACTAGGGTTGTGAAATTCGAATTTTTTAAACCGGTCGATCGTTTTGCCACAACCAATTATTAACTAATCATCGAATTGTGACGTCATACGTTTGTGATAGTAATTTTAATAAATGGTGTGCGGTATAATGTGTTTTGTTGTATATGTAAACAACGCATACGTCAACATCCGGTTGACCTACAACAAGAAAAAGATAAGTAATGCATTTCAGTCAACGTAACGCTGTAAACAATGATCGATATCTGAAACAACGGCTTACCTATTTTTTAAAAAACAGGTATGATCAAATGACACAAGAACACGTTTTGATATGATTTTATTCGACAAGTTCACCCAGATGCTGTTAGTTGTTGACTTCGTTGTGTTTGCTGCAAATATGTTACTGATATATAATATAAAAATAAGTAACTAATTAATTGATAAATTTTTGAATGTTGATTACTGCGTTTGTAAACCGATTATCGGTTTTATGACCAGTCACCAGTCACCAGATAACCGATGTTCAGTTCACAACCCTAATAATGACATAATTATTAAAGCAAGTACTGAACACTGACAACATACTACAACATAGTTTCAAGTATGCCTAATTTATGAGTAAGAACAATTCAGCAATCTAGTTTTAAATAATTTCATCACGGGAACTTTTCAAACGTTAAATTTACTCACCACGTGGAGATGGATCCACGAAATCCAGAACGGCAACATTCCGACCAAAACTTGCAGCTGAAATCAAGTAATGCAATGGTCACGTTCAGGTCAAACAAGGTGCACTTACTTTATTTGAAAATGTCTGAGTTTATTATATATAATTATTACCTGTCCCCACTGACTACCAGCTGGTGTGTACTGTTTTTGGACACATCTTACATGGTCTGTCCATCTGGGGTCTGTCCCTCAAAATGGTCCAATTTTGACACACTGTTTCACAGTGGGCCCCTTTACTGTTGCCAGTTTAGTGTAGCGGTAACACGTTGGACTCAATCAACGTAGTTACTCTACGCTAGGCCCGGTTAGTCCCTGGGCAGCTGACGTCTTTGGACGGGTAAACCACCTCGGCACAGAACCAGGCACCCAGGCCTACTCAGCCTGAGCCTGCCCTCTGTGGTTAGGCCGGAATGAGTACCCAAAAGCCTCTTCTGCATCTCCACATACGCGGGCGTTTGTTCTTAAATTCTACCATGTCTCTTAGCAAAAAAATAGCATGCTACTGTGCTACAGCTTCGTCCAGTTCGTCATCCGACTTTTTGATGACTTAAATGATGATGCTGAATACCATTACATCTATCCAGCACCGGACGTTGACGTGCAGCGACGGATGTCAATGTGCGTCGCTGTATGTCGACGGGCGGTGACAGATGTGGACGACTGGACGGGCGTATTTTTGACACATGTCGACGTGCGTGGATGTGCGTAATGTGAATGCGGCTTTACGGTCCTTAACAATACTGGTACGCAGTTGATGACTCGTTCAATGACGTCACGAAGTTCGAATTTAATTCTAATTTTTGAATCCAAGATTCAAATTTAAAATAATAACGAATTTAAAATCCCTACTCATATCCCCCCAATTGATACTCCCATCCCCAGTCTTTAACCATTACATTAACACACCGCAAGTCAGATATAAATCGTCAAACACATGCAGTTTAAATTTTTTTTTAAATCACAGACAGTACTGTGTCAATGACAAGTACAAATTGTGGAACTCAAAAATACATGTATGTGTAATATAAATAAGCTGCAACTTAAGTTAACATCAGCACAGTTTTAACTTTTGTAAACTGAAGTCGTAATCATATTCACCTTCTTTTGAGCATGCCAAGCCACCAGACCCACCACCGATGACTATCAGATCATAGTGTTTTTTGCCACCCACCTCTACAAGTTCAAGCACAGTAATATATTAGTCAACAGGAAACTGACACAGGAAATTGCGTTTCCAGCTGATGTTCAATGTTACACATCTTATATTAAGCAGATTGCGGCTATCTTGTACCACCAGGGACCGGCGGCAGATTGATTTCACCAGCAGCCACAGTATCCACCTAGTTAGCAGTGACTGGCTGCCATCTGAAAATGGTCTACAGTGTGATGAAACAACAAACTCAACCCACATTCCAAAATGTAAAATTACCGGTGATGTCAGGGTTAAATGTGACATATCGGTTTCTTTTCTGTGCAGATGTCTTTCCACGGTTCTGGTATTAACTGCATCGGCGCCGACGCGAACATCGAAACATCGGCGTTAGGCACTGCCAATCTACCGGCCCATGCTGTTGCCATCTGTGGAGACCAGTGGGGAGTTACATGTCCGTTAACTATCTACAGATTTACATGTATATACTCATTTAACTTAACTGGACAACAGTAAGTCAAAACTTGAATTAAATGTAGAACAACACGTTGCTTTGTTTGGTTGGTATCCCAGAGGTCCCTTGCAGTGTCTCAGATCTCCCTTGCAGTCCCTGTGCCATGTCTTTTAGTCCCCTTGAGGTCCCTTGCAGTGTTTACTACTACTATAGGCCGATGTGCCGATGCAGTAAATACCGGAACCCATCTTTCCATTACAGCAAATGCACACTTTTATTGCTAATCTTATGTACAATAGGATATTCACTCATATTTCAATCAGCATATTCAACGTATTACACAGCAGCATATTCATTCATATGTCGTGCATACTATAATAGGTGGGACTCCGCAGATAGGAAGTATAGCATAAATCGGATTGTGATTCAGCAGTATGGACCTAAAGCCCGGTATACATTAGTCGTGGAACACATTCGACAGCTCAACAGTGTGACGGACGGACGGACGGACGGACGAACAGAATTACCATAACACGCTTCGTGTCTGCATGGGTATCTGGCCTTTTCGTTCCTCTGCACTTTCGTTCCCGGGAGCGAGAAGTCCATAGAGAGAACTTTCGCTCCCGTGGAACTTAAGAACTTTCGCTGTGGAAAGCAATTGCGGTGAACCGCTATGCTTCATTAATACAGGTGTTAGCGTCCGCATAAAAGTCCAACCAACCAACATCAATTGCTGCAGTTTCTTGCCGTATCTGACTCATTGTTGTGAATAATAGGCCTACTTGCGGTTATTACGGCAAATCGCACGTGCAGTCGTCTTGTGAAGCAACATTAATTAGCGATAACTATACCTTTACGTAAGCGCTACACTGATGGCAGAGAAGTTCATAAACCGGAGCATGCACGCGGCTAGTTATTACACGCAAAGCAATGGTCGATCGGTAATTACCAGTACTTAACGCCTTTGCGCCAGCACTGCATTGACGACAGATCAGTTGCTGAAAATCATTTACGGCTGGTGATTAATGCGCAAAGGCTATTGTAAGGCTTATAGCCAGTTTAGGCCGTGTTTTAGGACATTTGGAGCGTAAGTTCCTGGAATATTCGTTCTCACGGAACGACAGTTTCATAGAAACGAAAGTTCTTGGAACGTTCGCTCCCGTGGAACGAAAGTTCCACGGGAGCGAGTGTTCCATGGAACGAAAGTTCTTGGAACATTCGCTCCCGAGGAACGAACGTTCCACAGGAGCGAAAGTTCCAAGGAGCGAATGTTCCATGGATCGAAAGTTCCACGGGAGCGAAAGTTCTCTCTGTGGACTTTTCGCTCCCGGGAACGAAAGTGCAGAGGAATCTCTGCATGCAGTGCGTCGCGCGGTAAATACGCAGTCTTGAGTGATAATACCGTACACGTTTTGAGTTCAGCAGCATATATTGTAAAAAAAAACCATTTTGTGCGCTTTAAACATTACCTGTCGAAACTGAGCGTGATAACCGATGATAAACCTTTCGAATTGCTGCAAATGATAAATTAAGCGACGAAGTGTTAGCAGATTTCAACAACAAACATTTCGCCATAATGTAAACAACGGAATAATAACGAAGTAACGTATTAAGATCGGTCTGCAACAAAGGTTACAAATTTTGTACCGCGCGACGCGTATGCAAAACTGTATATTTTACATTATAGACTCAGTATGGGTGGCCAGCTCTGATGGGTTATCTCTCTGGCAGCCCGCCACTAGTTAATTAATAGTCATTGTTGTACACTGTTTCATTGATTGTATGTGGTTAATAAATTTCTCTCTCTCTCTCTCTCTGCATAACGCTACTACCGGTATGCCAGTATGCCGTGGTAAGATGTCCGTCCGTCCGTCTCTCCATCTGTCACATGCCGGTATTCTGTTTAAATGGTTATACATACCCTCAAAGGTTTTTCACCGTCAGGTACCCCATCATTCTAGCTTTTTCTGTACCAAACGGGATGGCAAATGGCAATACTCCGACGGGGACCCCCTAACCGGACGTCGAATACAAGGGGTTATGAAAAAAATATGATTTTCGACCAAAATATCGCTTTATCTTGAAAATGATGCAAGATAGAGCTATAGTTAAAGCAAAGCAAAGCAAAGATGTGTAATGGGCGTAGGCATGTGCCTCTGTGCCCAGCTTGTGCAAACGAAAAATAAGCACTGCAAAAGTGCAATTATATTACAGTCTGCATTTAGCTAATTTCTGTTCCCGACCCTTGGACCCAAGTTAACTGAACTTTTTAATCTTATTATATATCCTGGTGTTGCCAAAATTTATCTAGTCTTCTTTCGAAAGTGTCTGTTGCATCTGCTGATATTACCATTTCTGGCAAGCTGTTCCATGGAAGGCGAATAGGAAACTTCACCCAAGCTTTCTAATGGTACCATTTGAATGACCTCGAGTGACCTCTAACCCAGATTTCAAGGTCACTATATTATTTAACGTCAAATAACTCATAAACGGTATAAGATGGAGCTATATTTACAATGGCTGGCCAATAGAAAGTCGTATATTATACGACTTTCTATATTATATATATCGAACGGCGCCATTTTCAATGACCTTGAACAACCCCTAACCCTGTTTTCAAGGTCACGCTATTCCTTGACGCTAAATATCTCATAAACGGTTAAAGATAGGGCCATAGTTACTATAGAAGGCGAATAGGAAACTGCACCCAAGCTTTCGAATGGTACCAGTTTGAATGACTTTCAGGTCACGATTATTCAACGTCAAATAACTCAAAAATGGTACAACATATAGAGCTATACTTACAGTGGCCAACCAATAGAAAGTCGTACATGATCTACCGAACGGCGCCATCTTCAATGATCTTGAACGATCCCTACCCCCGGTTTCAAGGTCACACCATGCTTTGACGCTGAATATCTCAGAAACGGTATGAGATACATAATTTTACAGACATAGTTTCAGTCGAATACTAATAGGGACTTATACACGCCCTACACTCAACATTGTCATTTCGAATGACCTTGGGTGTCTTAGCAAAATATTCGATGACACAAAGCATCGCGCGGTCTCTCTGCGACATCTGAGCTTCTTGTATCGCGCGTCAGCAGACTGACGCGCGATATTGGTAATTTGGTATAGCAAATCTGTCGGTCTGTCGTCCGTCCGTCCGTCTGTCTCTCTGTCCGTCACGTTCCGGTATTCTATGGAAACGGCTTAACATTGTCATAATTTCTTAACCACACGGTACTGCAATCATTCAGTTTCATGAGTATCAAACGTATTGGCGAAATTCCAACGGGGACCCCCTGCGGGAGCGCCAAATACAGGTGGGGTATAAAAATTTTGCGATTTTCGAACATAAGCCGCTATATCTCGCAAACGATGCAAGATAGCGCCATAGTTACTATGGCAGGCGAATAGGAAACCGTACCTAAGCTTTCGAATTGTAGTGTCAATGAAATATAATTACAATGGCGGACCAATAGAAAGTCGTGTATTGTCTATCGAACGGCGATATTTTCAATGACGTTGAACAACCGCTAACCTAGTTTTCAAGGTCACGCTATTCTTTGATGCTGGATATCTCACAAACGGCTAAATATACGGCCATAGTTACTATAGAAGGTGAATAGGAAACGGTACCCAAGCTTTCGAACGGTAGAAGTTTCAATGATCTTGAGTGACCTTTAACCCCGATTTCAAAGGGTCACGATATTACTTGACGTCAAATGACTTGAAAACGGTACAAGATAGGCTAAGCTATAGTTACAATGGCCGACCAATAGAAAGTCGTACATGGTCTATCGAACGGCACCATTTTCAGTGACCTTGAGTGACCTCTAACCCACATTTCACAGTCACGATGATATGCAACGTCAAATAAGTCGACTAGTGGTAAATCGTATAATGATCTATCCATTGGTGTCGTTTCCAATGACCTTGAGTGACCATTAGCCTAGATTTCAAGATCACAGGCTACTATTGATGCCCTCGGCGTATTGTGTGCGCAGCTGACACGCGATGCTGTTTGCGATAGCCAAGTTCTTATCTTTGCAGCGGCCCAGTTCACACGCATATAAACAAGAGGTCAAAGTAATTTGACAAAAAGCGCCTCACGGGGGGCCAATTCCCCGGTTAGGGGTCACCCCAGGGGGTCGAAAGTTGTACCATTGAATTCCTGGGGTAGGCTTTCCTATTAGTGTTCCATAGTAACTATAGGCCTAGGATGC
>Ga0209339_1000909_pt1 | contig 11721 bp, 12 predicted proteins | sample OlaalgELextract3_FD_187376 | JGI IMG/M metagenome (GOLD analysis project Ga0209339, IMG submission 187376) | Olavius algarvensis symbiont microbial communities from Tuscany, Italy - Type A ELBA extract 3 (SPAdes) (version 2) | ecosystem: Host-associated > Annelida > Digestive system >...
TGTCTACGTGGACGTCCATGCGTCTGGCTCCCGTTCTCTGCCGCGTGCTGCTACACTCTCTTCTACCTACTGATGATGCCTGCAGCTCGTCTAGTCTGTCAACGACCATGATCAAATTTTCCATATTTTCGGACCCCGCTCGCAAACTTTCTGCTCTCCCGCCAGAACTCCGTAGAATACGGTAATTCTACAACAACTACATTGCTGCCCTCGGCTATGCGCGTCCACTCTTCCAAGGTCGAACTGGCTGCGGCGGGCGTCCATCCGGTTGGCATGATATAGTCACATGCCAGCGTCTAGTTATGATTAGTTTCTAGGCTATAGCGTGTCACAGAAGTAACATTGACGGACTTGCTAACCTACTGTCTGCTAAGGCCAACTCAGCCTTTTACTCTCAGCGAGAAAAGAAATAATTGTGTCTGCTGATTCAACGTTACGTCCAATAGTTGGCGGTTTGGCTTAGTGGTAATGCGGTGGTCTCGAAGTTGCGCAACGCTGGGCCCGGTTAGTGCCAGGATGGGTAACCGTCTTAGGTGCAGAACCAGCCACCCAGGTCTAGTCAGCCTGTCCATCCCTCCGTGGGTAGGCGCGATGAGTACCAGCGAAAGCTAGGTAGTAAACAGGCACACCACGTGATGCACTTACCCGTATCCGTGGTTTCGCAGTGTTAGCTGGTGTCTGGCTAAGAACTAGTTGAACGGAGATCAGCACCGAAGACGGGAAGCGGTAGCACATTAGAGGCGTGTTCACGACGACGATACAACATTAATTACTTAACTTCTACAGGTCTACAGACTACTTCACAACAGCGCGGAAAATGGATGGCCGCATAATGCGCTGCGGCACCACTACAGTTGCGACTTCCGAGATACGGCAACGTCGCGAGCAAACGTCCAGTCAGCAGTCCGTAACATTTAACCTTCGTATAGACTACACAGTCAATTTCAGTTTCACGAGAGGCAGTCATTGTGTCCCATGCACGATCACGTTGTCATCAGCAGTGCGACGAAGAGGCTCGGAGGCCGCGTGAACGTTCTCGTGCGGTCGTGTGCCGCCCGGTGGCCTCGGAACGATGACTCTGGCACACTGATGGACATGCAGCGTCAGAGCGAGGCCGACAGATGACGGAGTCTGCTCGCGGCGGCCACAGCGTCGAATTGCTGACCAACAGCGGGAAAACAGCTTACGTAGATCATGCTGCAACACACGAAACAGCACATTTACACGTCATAGCCTTATTTGGTACAGCGAGGAGGGGCCTGGGCGGGGCCGCAGCCCGCCCAGACCCCTCCTCGCTGTACCAAATGTAACAGCCCACCGATCAACGGCCAGTTTACCAATCAGTGTATTGCTGTATGATGGCCCGCTGCTCTGCGGTGTTAATGTGGCGATTAAATGGTTAATAGGTCTATTCATAATGCTGACGGCGACGTTAACGAAGTCTTCTAATCGCAATCTTGTTCGTATACATCGTGTCTCAAAAAAGGATGTCACTTTTATTTTGCATTAACTTTGGCAAATATGGACTGATTTTAATAATTCTTTCACTGTTGTATTCTCAGATTTACTGCTGAGGAAAATGGTATTAATACGACCACCTTACCTCAAGTCTGCTGCCGCACTATATTGCGAAACTTGAATGTCCAACTGTACAACTTTACAAGACAAGAAGCTCAGCTATCGCAGAGAGGCCGCGCGATGCCTCGTGTTGTGGAGTATTTTGGTTAGTCGCTGAAGGCTGCTCTAAGTAGGATTAACATGGCAACTTTCGCAAATCTAGGCTCCGTCCGTCTACCAAGTTTGAAGTTCGTAGGCCTTCGCGTTCGGAAGGTAAGGCGCATTTAGTGTGTCAGCTGTCTATCTACAACAGTTTCCCAGTTATTCGAACCGCAACTGCAAAAAAATCGCCGTTTTCACGTACCGCAGCCCACATTTTTGTTTCCCCTGGAGACGCCCCTGCGATTATCACGCAATATGTTGCATGGATGGAAAGACAATTCAGTGCTTGTCAAAACCCCTCGCAGCATGTACCCATCTATCTTCAATAGTTTTCGAGTTATACGATGCTTAAGTCAATGCGTAAGTCCAAAAATCGCTATTTTTACCACATTTTTGTTTCCCCTTGGGACGCCCCTGGGGCAATCACGCTGAATATTGTATGGATGGAAAGAGAATTCGGTGCTTACAAATTGTCTCGCCGAATGTGCCCATCTAACTATAACCGTTTCTCAGATAGAGTGAGATATTGGTCGAAAATCGTCATTTTTCATACCCCCTTGCATTCGACGCCCCCGTTAGGGGGGTTCCCGTCGGATTAGCGCCATCTCGTTTGGCACTAAAAAACTAGAATGGCTTGGCTACCGGACGGTGAAAAAATTTAGAAGATACCTTTATTCGTTTTGGCGCAACTCACGAACGTGACAGACAGACAGACAGACAGACGGACAGACAGACACCGCGTGCCGGCAGGACAGACAGACACCGCGTGCCGGCAATAGCCGCGCTTATGCATAGCATCGCGCGGCAAAAATTATTAAACTCAATATGGTCCAATAACGTTTAATTTCAATAAATGTCTACCAGGAATGTTATCTGCTTGTTCGTATGTCTACGCAGATAAATTTACAGCATGTGTTCAAAATGTCCGCCTCTTGAATGCATGCATGCTTTGAGTCGCACACGCCACTGGTCAATGGATGCGCCGATGACGTCTTGTTAAATGCTGCTCCAAACGCTCAGCAGACGCTGTCACAGTTCGTCAACATTTCGAATCTTTGTCTGGTAGACGCGCTGCTGCATTGTAGCCTAGATTTTGTAATCCACCGGGTTAAGATCTGGACTGTTCGGTGGCCACTGTTCCTGTGAAATAAAGTCTGGCGCGTACGTATCTCGACATAAGAGCTCAATTGTCTCATGAGCACGGTGTGCTGGAGCACTGTCCTGCTGAAACACGAACTCATTCCCTGATATCTGCCTAATGGCTGGCAATAACTTCTGCGTCAGCAGCACGTCGCGGTAATAAGCACCGTTTATTTTCACCCCCGGCTCTACAAAAAAAAATTCTGTGCAGCCGAGTTTTGAAACTCCGACGGACACCATGACGGTCTCGCTGAACATCGGACATGTACACAAGAGACGTTCCGATGCATGCATGCGGTCGTGAGGTGGACATTTTTGAACACGTACTGTAAATTTATCTGCATAGACACACAAACAAGCAGATAACATTCCTGGTAGACATTTATTGAAATTAAACGTGACTGCACCATATTGAGTTAAATAACTTTCTTGTAAAGTTGTACAGTTGCGCATTCAAGTTTCGCAAGGTAGTGCGGCAACAGACTTGAGGTAAGGTGGTCGTTTCAATATCTTCCTCGGCAGTAGATCTGAGAATACAACAGTGAAAGAATTATTAAAATCGGTCTACACTTGCCAAAGTTATTGCAAAAATAAAAGTGGCACAGTAGGGTAAATAGGACAGTCATGGATCTAGGCCAATCAGGAGCCAGTATTTAGCCACGTGTTGCCTAGGCCACGCCTCCCTAAGGAGGCGTGATTGATCGCCATATGTCGTTGCAAGTCATCACCGCACAGCACCATCTGGCATTCCCAACATTTGGCCGACACTCCAACTTGGAATGATCAGAACAATACGGTCTCACGATATTGGAATAATGTACAAGACATTGCTCCGTCATCATTATCAAAACTCCTGGACACTACGAAGGCTTGGTTTGAAGAGAGACGAAACCTGATCTATCAACCATACCTTTAACAGTCCGTTTGTCCATGGGGGCCTCACAGAATAATAGCAGATAAGAGCTGTATCAAATGCTTGTAGGGAAATTTGTTCGGATTCACTCAAACGACTCTTTTATTAATTACTTACTGAACCTACCTACCCTATCTGAAAGTCTGCTATGCTGCAGTTTGCAGGCTGCGCCGTGAGACTCGCGGGGGTGAGGGTGACACCGATTGGCGTGGGAGCACCCTTCCACAGCCATCTGCGATCTTCGAAACAGGTAGTAACAGCTTCTTGGTCCAGGCCTCAGTTACATCTTGAATACGCTGTTGTGTTGATGTCGACCCAACACAGAGACAATTCTGTCGTGGTTGATGATAACAACACAAAGAGTGGAGGTCCGTACGTATTCGTGCAAACATGCAACAGCTCGTTGGACCCAAAGACCTTATATTTGGTTGGATCGTGGCGTTCTTTTTTTCAATCTGGTGTTGTGGATTACGATGAATGCAAACTAGCATCAAGGCAAGGCGCCTGTTTCTGCGTAAACCTGACATGACTCTGACAAATGACCATCACAGTGGCAAACGGCGACACATCCAAACGTGCGCTCGTCCATGGACGCACAACTCAGCGCTCCAGATCTCAGTCACTGTACCAGGTTAGGCCGAAGCCGAAAGCTGTCAATCGCCTCAGCCTCCCTATGCATATCGCATAGCGCTGGTTCAGTGAGTCAGCATCATATAGGCCTACGAGCATGCCAACAGCCTATAGCCAAGCTGTAGCTAGCTGGTTGCTTGCCGGTTTACAGTTAAGCGTGACGTTTGATCTACGTTAACATTGAATGTGTGTATACCGTTTCGTGTAAAACTGACATAATTATTTCATGTATGTCATCGCGTACTATTTGTCATTATCGAGTAGCTTTAGTGTGTTATGTGAGTTGTATAGTGAGTATAGTGCATCGTTCATCGTTCGTCATATATATGGCCTACGTACTTCATCACTGTCTATCACATTTAGCGTCTTAGTCGATTACGGATCTCTGTTATCTCGTGGATTACAGCTGCTCATGGCGACTAGACTGTTTGGAGTTTAGTGTAATAATTGCCTTATGCTGTTTTGTCGTAGTCTACACTGTAATTCGTCGACGTTGTATTATAATTATGGTCAACAAGTGCTGTACATTCGGCTGTCGCAGCGGCTATACGTCTCACAGCAGTGCTGGAGTCAGAATTACGTTTCATTCGTTTCCACAAGATAAAGACTTGCGTGACAAATGGATATGGGTCAATCCTCATAAGGATTTCGTGCCTTAGAAACATTCATAAATCTGTTCTTTGCACTTCACTGACAGTGACTTTGTCGAAGAGCGTCATGACAACAGACTCTGCTGTGCCTCGAGGCTTCCAAGTGGCACTAGTTGATAGCATGCTGATTATTTATCGACTACAACTTGTGGACTGTCTGCCTGAAGTGCAGGCTTCAGTGACACTACGGTCAGATTTGACTATTGTGATAGCACTGAATCACAAGCAAATTCCATCTACTCAGTACCGGAAAGGGTAAGCACAAATGCAACGACGCTATGGAGCCAGTTCTTCTGTTGACTGGAAACTGTCGTTCTTGCGTGAATTTGCCGACTTTCTTCAGCGGTGGGATTGGGAAGCGACTGGCAACGGCGGCTTGACACGCGAAACATTCCTGGCGCTGCGACACACCTGGCTAACTGCACTGCCTATCTCATTGACCACCTTGGCTTTAAGTTCGAACTGCCGTCGTCCAGTGACGAAAACATTATTTTCTACGTTGGCGGCGCTATAGCGCGTTCAACAGTCGCTGCGACCAAGTGCGACCACTGCAAAGAATCGCTGATCAGCCCCAGCCATCTATCAGCGTTGGAAGTCGACGACGAGCTTACGGGCCTCACAGTTCCTCGACAGTGTTAATCGAGGTGGGCTTGTTAAACCAACGGAGTTTGTGTTTCAGCTTGTAGTACACTGCTGGCGTGTCTTCGAGGAACTGCTACATCGTCCTGATCTTAAGGCAAAGTTTTTGCAATCATCAGTTCATAGACAGTTGTTTTGTAAAATCATGGACCGTGCAACGTGCAATGATAAGTACAACACATGCATTTAGTGTTCGGCACCAACATGTGCAGCGTGGGACACGACTTGCAGTCACACGTCGTCCGTCGTTTCTTCAACTGTGTCGCAAAAAAACTTCGTCAAAGACGTCACACACTCAGCAAACCAACAGCCAGAAGAAGCAGAAAATCGCCAAATTAACAAGTTCCACTTGTTAGTCAGTACATTTCAAAGACGCCAGTTCAGGATCACGGATGGCAGCAGGAATGCTGTTCCAGACACGTGGTCCGGCGACGCCAAATGCTCTGTCTCCCAGTGACGTCGTCGTACGAGGGATGTCCAGCATGATACTGGCGGCTGACCGTGAGCCAGGACGAAGGCGGCCGGCAAGACGGAAGTCGTCGGCCAGATAGCCAGGTGCTCGGCTCGTGTGGTATCCTGAGTGTTCAGTGTACATAGTTCAAGTATGCTTGTGTCATGTAAATGTTATCGTGCTTTTACCTGTTTACCTTTATTCTATTATAGTCTACAACTGTAAATTAATAGAAGATATTGTTTCATTACTACAAATTTATTTATTTTTTTTATTTCACAACTTTTAAACAGCCACAGCGATGCCGTTTACAGCGCATAGCACGCTGCAGTAGTCGGCCTAACCACCTACAGCGGTCCGCTGAGTTGTACGTCCACGTTTATAGAGGAGTCCATGGCTCGTCATAGACCATCACTGACCGCATCAACTGAAACGCAAGACAACACGCTCCTGTGGCGTGTCCTGTCTGGAATGGACCGTCGACCGCCTCATCAGCAGTCTCATCAGATGAGCTGGACTGACATCGCGTTTTATGGCGAAACAGTGCCTGTATTATATTGCCATTTATCTTTTCATTTTTAACAAAGTTATGACATCAGTCAGACTGAACTGTTTCAGATGCGAACTCACCAAGAAAAGTATTTCTTTTCTGAAATCTCTCGCATTTTAGTGGCGACGAGCCGAAAATGTACAATGGGGCAGCGGCCTATCTCATTTCCACATTAGGTCATGCATCATTTGCTGTTATACCGGTTAGACTACATTGCGTAGTAAACTTATGTTTCTGCCTTCGTCATATTTCAACTCTTAATGATTGTTATGCCTCCGCCAATTCAGACTGGCCGGAGGCATATTTTCTACGTGGCCGTTCATCCATCCATTACCAAATTTGTGAACAAAATGAACCGATTTTGGCACGAGGCAAACGGATGAAAGTGGAGTAGACGACTTTCTGGTTTTATCGAGTCATGTTTGCAAAACATCAATACAAAAACCGAGCATTCTAAATAAACAGCATATTTTCTGTAGGCCTCACGAAATACGGAAACGTCAAGCGCTTCGTGTCGATTTTTTTGGCTAAGGAAGGTCGGCCATTTTCCAGTTATTTTACGTTGATATCTTTCATTCAAAAACTATCGTAAACAGATTGCACGTGTGCGCGATTTTGTGACCTGCAGTCACAGCGCGACGCTTCGTGTCGATATTTTACTAAAGCACGCTCAGTTTTCTAGCGAATCATGTCACGTGAATTATTATATAAAACTTACCAGTGCTGAACTTGTACATCAGTCCAACAATAACGTAATAATAGCAATAAAGTAGCCGGTGTTAGGTCACACATGTTGCAGTATACATATGTTCGCGCGTCCGCTGTCCATTTATTGCCTGAGGCTGCACAGCTGACGCAACTCGGAAGTAAGTAGCAAGTCCGAGATACGACGTTCTTTTACGAAGCATGTGAAAAAGCTCATTTTTGACGTTTTATGCCATTTAAACCACTGAAACTGGAACGCATCAAACGACGCGAACTTTCGAGCTCTATCTAGTGGTATCAGACTTAAGACCTTTTTACATGCGAGCGACGCAAAGTGACATGACGATAGGCGGCGCGCCGATGTCGACGACACTGATCAGCCGAGGTCGTTTCTTCAGAATGACTGCTGATGTCAGTAACAACTGGAGCGAAAGCACATGTCTAAAAGACATGTGCTATTTTTTTCGAGATGACTAAAACATGTAAACCGGATGTCTGTCGCTCAGCGCTGCGACAGACTGCAGTCTTTGTCACGTGACGCATCTCCAGTTGCCTGGAGTACTGCAACGACTGCAGCGAACCGACAAGTCGCTGCACTGTCTTATTTGTGCACCATAAGATGGACAAGAACAAGAAACGTTCTTGTTTGTCAAGGATATAAATGCGTCGATATGATGCTATACATAAGTTTTTAGTGAGGACCTTTCCATTCTGAAAAGGAGTGCACTTGCAATGTGACTTTCTAATGGAAGTAGTTGGCGACACTCACACTCCAATGTTTGGTTATTGCTCTGTTTCACAACGTCAACGCTGACGACTTCGTTGGCCACCTGTCGATATTCGACACAAAAATACCATGGAATTTAGCACACACAAGCAAGTCGTCGATCCTAATAACCCCGGTCAATATCCAAACTGATTGAGCGCTTAGTTCCCACACTGAAGTTAACCAGTCGTCATACCGTCGTGGTCACTCAACTTAAAGCGTTGTTCACAACGACCTAGTTCGTGCAGTGGATTGCAGCCCTACTTACAGTTCTTCAGCGAAGATTCGGCATCTGCGTTGCAATAGACACCGAGACTCAGCCCATCCCAGTTCAGTGTAGTATACCGCAAGGCTCCGACCAGTCAAGTTCATCTCCTATACGGTCTGTCTTTAACAGCCCGTTTGCACATGGGGGTCTTTTTTGACCCGGCTGTTAGATATACAACGTTGCGTCGGTTCTATTTGACGTTATGCCAAGTGCTTCAACGACATTGTAGTCAAAAGTGTCTGCTATCGAACTGTGAAACCGTGGTGAATACACTTCAAAGTGGGAATTTTTTTTATAATTATTTTTCTAAACCTACCCTCTGTGAAACTGCTGCAGAAACCGTCAGCAGTGCCCATATGCAGAGGTCGTTAGATGGGAGGGTGGTAATTGAGACAACACACGCCGGAGCTGGAGCGTGGAGAGACAATAATGGTCCATTAGCTTTCTGGTTCTAACTACCACGACGACTGCCACCATGCATGGACATCCTACTAGATGCCAAGACCGACAAGGAATGCGACGCGTGCGGCAAGACACGTCCACCGTGCACTGTGTCGAGGCGTCTAATGACTGTAACAGCTGCATCCGATAAACGGACCGGGGGACTTCAGCGGCGGCGAAGACGTGATTTTGGACATTAATAAACTAAACTTAACGGTAATTAAACAATGTTACGTCGTTAACTGTTATATGCATATGGTTGAAAAAACATTATACTAACAGCGCGAATTTTCAGTTTTTTTTTGTACTACTAAAACTGTCAGAGAAAACAGGGCCTAAACTTGGGTCATTTCTGACCCTCAAGTGCATACGACTAAACAAATTGTGATGTGCAAACGGACTGTTAACCAGCACGGGGTCCGGCATCATCTATGCCTACCACCACAGCGTACTTTGTTTCCGTTTTAACCAGTTTTTAGTGTTCATGTTTTGTTAGCGCTCTATAAATATTTTATGTATTGTATTCATTGATGACTACCAGATAAAATCATTAACTTGCATCACATACGCTGACCACGTGAACAGAAATATCACCGACATGTTTGCTTGCTTTTTTTTACCGTAAAGCTGATCGTTTGACGCATTACCAGCGTTCGTCGGGCAGACTCACGCTCTAACATAGCTGAGCGCGGCAAAAAAAAACCAAGCATACTGAGATTGTTGTGTCATCTAAGTCATGGTAGAAATTGGAAATGGAGGCTTTGTGGTGTGACATTGAACACGTTACGGTGCAGCGCAAGAACATGTAGACAATAGGGTGGCAAATTTGACATCCGCACCGGGCGGCCAAAAGTCTCGCTACTACACCTATGCACCCATCAGCGGTCAGTTGCTGTATTCGACTGTCTGTTTTTAAAGCCTCGGGCACACCATGGACGTCTGTATAATAACATCCAGTCAGCCTGCCAACTGCAGCAGCAACAGCGATGCACGCCGCGCGCTCCGATCCGATACGACATAATATAGAAATGTTTACACAATCAAATAATACACCGGGTCCATTGTCAAGTCACGCTTGAATTTGCCCTTCGTTCCTGTCTTGACGTTCATGATATTAAACAGCTTAAGTATAACGGACAAGAAGTCTGCAGTGGCTGTCCACGCTGTTTTGTCGGGATCTCGTGCGTAGTATCGCAGAGTCGACTCAGACACAACCGCCGTCGGCAGCTTCATCTATGTTTTTTTTTCGATTGACTCCTTAAAATTCGCACGGCAACCCTGTGGCAAGTCAGTAGTCAGTGGTTGACAAACAAATATCTTTTTGGACTGAAAATTACTATAGATGTTCTTTAAGTCATGTACTGGGTCAAAGATCAGAAAGATGGGCTGACCGGTGACGCTGTCGACGATGTTTGTTTTCAGAGACAGTCAATGAAGAACTTGCGATTTGTTGCAGCATTGTCGACAGACATTGAAACCGACGTCTTTCAGCAACCACATCACTTCTGTGTAACAGTCGTACAACTTAGCTGCCGTCAGCTTGGCCATCGGATATATGGCAACTAAGTCTTTATATTTGCCAGCCAGTGACGTTATCGTGAAACAGAGCAGAGTTGACGCAACTGACCCTGCACCTTGCCTCTATACTGCATTCGCTTCGCTATGTAAATTGTATCGATCATTAGCAGGACAGCTGTTTCAAATGTGTTCAGGTACGCCTTATTGTCTAGTCCAGCATCAGAATCCACACATCGCGTGATTTTCTTTAGTGTACTCGTTTAGCAGAACTTGCTGCAGATATCATGTAAAACACGATGGTGAGCTGTGGCGAATAGCTCCGACTGTACTTGCTGGTTCTACGATGAAACTCAGTCGACTCGATGATGGTCATCATCCAGGTTTTCTCTGCGACGCTGTGTGCATTGCGATGTCAATGCACACAGCTCAGCCATCAGCTGCGACAAACTGTCTACGGAGCCTTTAAAAATATCGTCATAATGTGACTGTGAAACACTGTGTCCATCCAACGAGACCGTCACTGCCAAGTCGTTGTCAAGTACAACGCTGCCGGTGACAGTTGGTACGCCGTCTGTCACGATAGGCGCTAAGATAATCGTCAACAAAAGTAAATATATATCCTTCCGGCAGACAATCTTGAGACTGCAGTCGTTGCTGTACTTCCGGCAATGTAAGGCCTGAAATGTCATCACTGACCAACATGGACTGCTCGAGCACGGCCAGTATGTCGACTGCCGACTGATGTCGACTAGAAGACTGTGGCTGGCGATGACAAATACGACGGACAGTTGTAGAAGATAGACGGAACAGACGTCGACGTTTGTAACCATGTGTCTATCTAGTATCGTTTTCTGATATATTCAACGTCGAATGGCCTTGAAATATGGGTTAACGGTCATTCAAGATCCACGGCTATGGACACATTCGCTCAAGTCGGAAGCCGACGCGAATAAAAGGCACACTAAACTAAGACGACGTACGTGTAACGACAGAATCACTTCGGTGATACATGTATTTACAACGACAACAAACACAATACTCGAATTTGTGCAAACACGACGTGAATCCAATAGGACAGACGTAGACTAGCAGACTGAATATAGCCAGCAACCCTGTATCCTAATACCATTGCACTGGCTGTCCAGCCAGATGCAGGACCCTACTGAGGTCAACTGGGGGTTACAGTGCAGCAGGGAAGCTGACCGCCCGTGTGCGCCTGACACTGAAATTTGCGCAGACGGTGACTGTCGTAGCATACGCGGAATTTGAGAACGTGATAGAGATTGACCGCGACAGAAACGTGGTATTCGGACGAGATAGAATGGTTCCTG
>Ga0209339_1000910_pt1 | contig 11717 bp, 6 predicted proteins | sample OlaalgELextract3_FD_187376 | JGI IMG/M metagenome (GOLD analysis project Ga0209339, IMG submission 187376) | Olavius algarvensis symbiont microbial communities from Tuscany, Italy - Type A ELBA extract 3 (SPAdes) (version 2) | ecosystem: Host-associated > Annelida > Digestive system >...
CACGCGCGTGACAACCAACCAACCAACGACGTCACGACACAGCCTATCTCAATAAGCGCCTCTTTTACTAACGTAAAGTGAGGCGCTTAAAAACAAAACCAGACAATTTTAGCACGATTCTAGTCAGGACTGATAACAGGACTGATGAAGTATTATAAAAAATTTGGAGGACTTATTCCTAAGTCCACTCAGGAACTGCAGTTGCATTTCCAACGAAGTTTGTTTAAAATCCTTATCTGAGACGTTTTATTTTAATGACGTTTTGCAGAACTGAAACAGAGACTGTTAGTCGAATGGAGAAAGTTGTAAGACCTACCGTTCAAGATAGATATAAGGGTTTTATTCACGCTTGGTGATAGTGATAAAGGTTTACGTGCCAAAGTAAGAAAATCTGTAAAGTAAGATTTAATATTGGTATTAGAAAATATATTTTTTTTTCAAATCCAGTCCGATGGAACCGATGGATCAGTACACTGTTGATGTACATAGCCCAAACTGGTTCAAAAATAGACTGAGTACAATTAGGTCCACAAGGATGGGTTTCTTCATGGACTGGTCCGCTAAACCCTAGGCCTTGTCACGTGGGTTGACCTCAAGACAAGGCCACACAAGCGCAATTGTTAGTGCAGTCATCAGTCAGTGGCGTCGCCGTCTCTCGCTCTGCTTGTGACAGGGCTCACGGTGGACATTTTGTGATGTATTCATGGTTCATCGTGTTAAGTTGCTTAATGTTGAGTAAATTTCTGCATTTGTGGTTTTACTGTTTGACCGTTATGTTTGTTGCCAAAATGTAACTTGCTTGTCTGAAACGTTTTACGGTTACCAGGTATGGGCGTTACGCAGGTGAGATGGAAGACATAATCATAGGCAGACTCGCAGTTGTCTCTTAACTCTTTATGGACACATTAAAACCTCAGAGCAACGGACCATTTATACAGCAGTACGGTGATTGGTACACTGGCCGTTGATGGGTGGGCAGTTACATTTGGTACAGCGAGGAAGGGCCTGGACGGGCTGTAGCTCCGCCCAGTCCCCTCTTCGCTGTACCAAATGTAACAGCCCACCCATCAACCGGCAGTGTACCAACTTCACATTATTTGATGAGGCTCTGGGCTCTAAAGTGTTAAATGGCTGTGCCAAAAATTACAGCGTTTGGCTGCGGTTTGATGCCACTGTGCTAAAAACCAGTTGGCTTTGTTCTTTTTGTGGGTACACTGTAGAAATCAATCGGGGCTTTCCAAAGAAGTAAGCAGTCAGCCGAATTGTCTTCGCTTTTCTGGGCCACCACGTATAGCGTCGCGACAGAACCGTGGGAAGACCACACACAAGCAGTCCATGCAATGGATTTCTCGGCAACAAACGGTGATCGACAATGGCCAAATAACACCTCATGCATATAGTCGTGTGCAAGTCTATTAACTCAGGTACGAACGTGCAGTGCACCTTCACGCTAACTCCGCAGCGCAGCCAGCGGCGGATCCCAGGATTAAGTATGTAAGTCTGTGGACTTATACCCGGCGCCTAAAAGTAAATGTCACTAAGCGCCGTAATCTGTAGCTAAACAGAGACGTGTTAAGTAGCCGCCTAAATTGTTCAAGGCTGAGGTCAAGCAACCAGGCCAGGAAAATGTTCGCAGAACACCTATAAATATGACAGACAGACTGCAGTATCACGGAACGTATATCCATAGAGAGTCATTGGCGTAAAACGAGCGGCAAACAACTAGTCTGGCTACGAAAAAGACGAAAAACAAACAGCAGTAGAAACTACGCACGACACACGCCCAAGGGGGCAACAACACAATTAAGGGGGGACGTACCCCCACCCCCAAAGCCCAAGTATTTTTTTAGAAACATACCACATCGTTGTGTACTGTTTTACAAGTTTACAGACATTTTAAAAAATTGCTCAGCACTAGTCCATCAAGACTACATTCCATAACCGGCTGCCATACTGAGGACCATTTCGCTGGCTCTCGAGCCCGCAGTCTGCGTTTTGTATTGTAAGACAAAAATGGCTGTTAACATAAAACATGAGTGTATGAGATGACGATAATTATGACATTGTCATACTATGTCAGTCTGTATATGGACTTGTTTTTTCTCTCCGTAAGTGGTTTTTTCAGCCTCATAACGTAATATTCTTCGGGCTTCTGGGGGCGACCCCCACCGGGGGTCTGCCCCTGTACCCCGCTGGGGGACTTCTGTTCCCCAGACCAGGGGCGTATTTAGCGGGGGGCCGAAGCGGCGCCCCCCCCCCTAAACTTAGCAAACATTAGGCCTAATGCAGATCGCCTGTTAGTAGTGTAATACACACGGCACGGTTAATGAAATTTGGTCAGTTGACTCTCGGGGAAATCATTAAAACTGTTGCCACCAGATGTCATATTTTAATGCTAAAATGTACCAAATTCAATTTCGGCTGGGGCTCCGCCCTAGACACCGCAGGGGGAGCTTACAGCGCTCCACCAGACCCCCTAGTTGGATTAAGGGGGAGGGGACTGAAAGGAGAGGAAGGAGGGGCAAGGAGGGAACGGGAAGGGGAGGGGGAGCCCAGCGGAGGGGAGGGGACGAGACCCCACCCCTTCACGCCCCTAATCCATATTTCTGCAGTATGGATACGCCCCTGCAGACCCCCTGCGATGCAATGCCCCTCCCAAACCACTCCTGCATCCGCCCCTGGCAGCAGCTAACAGACTACAATGGACGATTATTCAGCGCACTGTAACAACCTTATCCTGGTAAAAAGAAAAAAAGACCGAACAATGAGGCGTAGGTAGGCCTAGCAACAGCGTCGAATAAGCAGACGCAGTGCTATAATTACCTCCGACAACGGAGCAGGCAAATGCGACTGCCCGCGATGTTTGTCTGTCTGTCTGTTAGCAAGATTACTCAAAACGCGTGCATGGATTTCGCTGACATTTTGCGAGTCGACAGATGTCGGGACATAGACGAACTGATCAACTTTTCAGCCCGATCCGGATCATAATCCGGATGCCGGAACCGGATTGCTTCTCCCGTAGCGTATGCACTGTAATGCGGAATTTTTTATTACGTCGGGAAAATCCGTAGTGGGCGCCCGTCGCAGCAGCAACGTGTGATTTTGAACTTTTGAGTGGTATGCACTGCAACGCGAAATTTTATTACGTCGGGAAAATATCACGTACTGGTACTGGGGGCCCGTCGAAGCAGCGACGCATGGTTTTGAGGCGTCGAAACACCGTTGTCGGAGGTAAATGCATTCTACCGAGTGCACTTCTAGTTACGAAGGTGTAACTGGAGTCCGTCCTCAAAGACAAGGAGTAAAGCAAGCTCACACTGGCACGACAAGGGTTTACGCCACGACACGCAATTCGGCGAGCAATGAGGGAAGAACTCGTGACAGTGTGCGTGGGGGGATTCGTCGCAATGCGGGTCAGGTGAATTAGTGCGTGCCACGTCGTGGCGAAAATTCTGTAATGTTCAGAAAGTTATTTGCATTATTTCCAAGGCGTCGCGACTTGTGATAACGAAATTGTTAAGAGCACGTGATGGTGCGTCACGCATCTCGTGAACAGTTCGCAACATGGCACGACATGGCGCAAACTGCGCAACCTTGCCGTCTTGACAGACTTCGTGACACTGAAATGGCACGCCATATTGCGGGAACAAAGATCCTGCTAGTGTGGGGCTTGCTTAACATCAGTGGTTCTTGAGGTAGGCCTAACTCACACTGGCCTAATATGTATCCATCCACCTATAAGCTAGACGAACTGTCCTTTCCTAACACACGACTGTCTGAGCAAGGTCGTTCGATACTTAGCCATACACACAGGCCCGGAAGCAGACACTGCCCCCTAGCGGTCTAACACTGTACAATACGTACGCGCGTGTTTAATTATAAATATTTGAATTGTAAAATTTGTTTTAACGTGTTAAAATATAAGTAAGTAAGTAAGTAACAATGTAGGGGCCTACTGATTAAGGTGACACTATGACGTCAAAGACACTGCAAAGGCACCGTACGAAATTAAAAAGAAAAGCAAACAAAAAGACAGAATCGCCGACAGTTAGTAGTCGCGGGCAGACAACAGTTATACTGTGCAGTACAATCACGATCGCCTAATCATTGTCAAACGACGACCGAAAAAGTACAGTCTTCAGCTCGCGACGGAACGTCGTCATCGACGGTGCATTCCTGACAGACGACGGCAGGCTGTTCCACGCACGTGCCGAAGCCACTGGGAAGGCATGTGTATTTATTTATGGATACTGGAAGGTATGTATATGTATTTATTTATTTTTAATCTTTATTGTTTAGTAATATTCAACGGCCTTGCCACGATGTGACTGAAGTCACCGTAGTAACACAACTGGCTTTAGATTTTTATAGCAACGTTATAACCATGGTAGTGCCGTGTTTGATAGGGATGTGTGGAATACCGAAATTCGGTAAATATTCGGTTTTCAAAAACCGAACCGTCAAAAAATTTGACATCCGTTCAGGTTTTCCGATAGAAACTGCATGCAATCCGCCGTTCATATAAAAAAGTGTATAAAAGTAACTTTAATTGTATCAATCCATTCATCCATCTTTATTAGCTCAATCATGGCGAAATAATAATACGATAAAATACAGTACAAATCAAATGATGAACACGACAACAAGGACATAATCTCTAACAGTTGCCCTTAGTAGCATTAAGTGTGCAGATAAAGAACGTGTTAAAACACGACCGATCGCAACAGAGTTTATGTAGATTTTAGAATGCAGTTACATTATTTACTTATTGTCCTTATTGTAAGTGACGTCAAAGTCATGTCAGCAGTCAGCAATGATGAAAACGGATGCAGGCACATGTGCCTCTTTATCCGTATCTTTATTAACAACTTCTTCTAGACTTTCTAATCACTTTCTACTATATACTCCGATCGATCGACGATCTCCGGTTCCTGTTATATCAGCAGTCCAATCAAACATCACATTCTGGTCAGCCGAAAATTTATCCAACCGTTTTTTTAAATAGTGTAACAGAGTTAACATCAACTGCATAGTCCGGTAAACTATTCCATATATTTACGATACGTGCAGCAAAAGAAAATTTTCTAAAATTGTAACGGAAAGTATAGTTTAGTAGCTTGTATTTGTTGCCTCTAGTAGCAGATGTATTGCGTATTAATTCTGGTGCAACACTGCTATCGTACGACGTACATAGGATGTAAAATTTTGAAGACCTCTATCATATCCCCTCTAAGTTTTCTATATTTCAACGTGTATAAGTTTAACGGCTGCAAACGTTCTTTATATGGTAACTTTCTTAGTGAAATCACAAGTTTGGTGGCTCTTTTTTGAATTTTTTCAATAGCTTCTATGTCACCTTTTTTGTCGGGGGACAAACAGAATTTGCATATTCTACATGCGGATCGACGGACTAGTGCTTTATATAACAGTATAAATGTTCTGTCATCCACTGTCACTGTAATATTTGCTATTACATAAGTAGTAAATAACTGAATTACCCGAACAGAACCGCATTTTTTTTGAACCGAACCGAACTGAACCAAATTCATTCCGAACAGAATCCGAGTTTTTTTCGAATCGAAATAAAATAATCTATTCCGCACATCCCTAGTGTTTGACCTCTAGGATCGCCACTTGTCTGCTTCCAGGCCTGTGTATCCAACGACCTTGGTCTGAGGATACACACAGTCTGCTGTTCATGGCCCTCCAACAGGATTGCTATCCTATCCGCCACAAGACTACACCTATCCGCCAAGTGTTGTCTCTAGACAAATTTTTGATGAATTTTTGCCCAAAAATTGGTCACACGATCCCTTTATCCCCGAAGAGCCGACACGCCAAAATCCACGACGTTCTAATCCCACAAGACACATACAGGGATTGCCGTCCGTTTCTCTGGCAGTATTTTGCTGAAAGGCAATGTTTCCTTTTAACTATCTACGACAAAAATAGTATAGGCCTATAGGTAGCCTACTCTCTGAAACCCGCAAAAATTCGGTTTTTGGTTCTTGTTCCGCCCACGTTGCAATGATTTGCAACGAGTTTAGTGTTTACCCTCGAATTTTGGAACCCCTTCCTAACTCAAAACACTCAAACTAACTCGCAGCTAGATGCTGCCAAGGGCACGCGTAGTAAAAAGTTAGCCGCTAATATTAAGGGGCATAGCTGGGTGTTTGCATTGCCCGACCTTTACGGAGCGAGGCGCATTTGGCTGTATCTACCACAGCCGCTTGTCAAGGGAGCAAGCGACATAAATATTAGTCCAAGTGTTAAAAAATAACCGACGAACAGCATTAACAACACGCGAAAGTCACAAACTGTTGGTAATCGACGTATATACTTACAACGCATTTCTCGACCAGTTACTGGCTTTTCAGCTTCATTTTTGAATCTAAAAAGTTCAGATGAATTATGTGTTCCATCGTAAAAGTAAAACCACACGAAAGAATTAAGTAAATTCCACAAGCACTCACCTTTTACCAAAATTTGAACCCCCTTAAGCAGTTGTGACTTTAAATATAATCTATAGGCCTACGTACGTATAGGCTATATAGTTAAGGTCACACAGTGTGCGCACTCTTTGTAAGCTTTCCTTGCGAACAAGCAAAGACTATGCTGCGAGCAACGCTGAAAAAGCAAAGCATACCTGGACTGATTTGCTGTCTGGCTGGCGCACCTGCTGAGGTAAATCTAACGAGATTGGCTGATCGAAGGCGCACGTCGTCGATGCATCTTCGCGGTGCATACGAGATCTATAATTAATTAACGCAAAAACGATAGTCCGAAGTCGACGGCAGATCATCATTAATTGTAATTCCTCCCTGCCCCTCTGATTTGCGAGTACTCCCCCTACACCCGCCCGCTCAAACTCTCCCCTAGGCCTACTCGTCTAAGCCAACACGCAACGCACCAACCATCCCATCTATTCAGACACCTACAGTACTGTACATTCCAGACGGCCAAATGCCATACAGTGTATTTGCATTCACTTCCGGGAACTGCACGTCGTCTACTTCGAATTAGACCTCCTGCAGCGTACTCGAGGGGGTTATAGAGAACTGCCACTTTCAGGGACCATCGCAGAACAAAACGGCAAATAAATCATTATAATTTTAACGACCAATCAATCAACTAATCGACACGAATTTTAATCAACTCAAAATTTCTAAGCGACTGTGTTATTATTGCCATGCTTCTATGTATCTGACTCTGAACAAGAGGTCAAAGTAATTTGACAAAAAGCGCCTAACGGGGGGCCCATTCCCCGGTTAGGGGTCACCCCAGGGGGGTCGAAGGTTGTACCATTGAATTCCTTGGGTAGGGTTTCCTATTAGTGTTCCATAGTAACTATAGGCCTAGGATGCACCGTTTGGCCACAGTGCACGCGCGTGACAACCAACGACCAACGACGTCACGACTCACGACACAGCCTATTTACTAAAGTAAAGTGAGGCGCTTAAAAAGCGCTGTGGGGTGATCCTGCAGTCGGACTTTCGCGAAGATGTTTGATACTCATAAAACCAGAATGACTGGGCTACAGTATGTGGTGAAGAAACTATGGCAATACGTTAAACCGTTTCGATAGAATACCGGAACGTGACGTACGGACGGACGGACAGACATACATAATTGCTATATCAATATTTGTGCGTCAGCGGGGGCAGAAGAGTATGAGACCGAGACGCTGAAGGCGTCGACGGGGTGGGTATAATGGGGATCCTCTGCCCAGCGGACCAGAATGTTTCGGGGAGCGTCGTAAGCATATAGTCATAGCCGGAAGGTTTTGACTTTTGACATATTTTTAACTCGAAAACAGACAAGAACTTAGCTATCACAAACAGATCGCGCGTCAGCTGCGCACACACTATGCCGACCTTAACCTTGAAATCTAGGTTAACGGTCACTCAAGGTCACTGGAAACGGAACCATTAAGTAGATCATACACGACTTACTATCAGACGAGTGGGGTGGACGTTGAATATTATCGTGACCTTGAAACGTGGGTCAGAGGTCACTCAAGGTCATTGGAATTAGTGCCATTTGAAAGCTTGGGTGCGGTTTCCTATTCGCCTTCTATAGTAACTATGGCCGTATCTGTAGCCGTTTCTGAGATATTCAGTGTCAAAGAATGGCGTGACCTTGAAAACCAGGTTAAGGGTCGTTCAAGGTCACTGAAAATGGCGCCGTTCGACAGACCATATGCGACTTTCTATGGGTCCGCCATTGTAAATATAGCTCTATATTGTACCATTTTGAGTTATTTGACGTTGAATACTATCGTGACCTTGAAATCGGGGTTAAAGGTGACTCAAGGTCATTGAAATTGGTGCCATTCGAAAGCTTGGGTGCGGTTTCCTATTCGCCTTCTATAGTAACTATGGCGATTATTTGTATCGTTTACGAGATATAGCAAGTTGGGCCTATTGGTAGAAAATCCCGAAATTTTTATACCCCACCTATATTTAGCGCTCCCGCAGGGGGTGACCCCGTCGGAATTTTGTGAAAATGTTTGATGCTGGTAAAACTAGAATGATTGGGCTACCGTATGGTGAAAAACTATGATGCTATGTTAAGCCGTTTTCATCTGAAACCGGAACGTTACGTACGGACAGACAGACGGAATGACGGACGGACAGACAGATTTGCTATATCAATATCGCGCGTCAGTATGCTGATAAAAACTACCAATTCATGAAAAAAACCCGAGAGATACGCCACGACGACATTTTGAGAGAGGTGCGTGAAAAATATGCAAAAAGAACGGGAAGCGTCTCTCAAGCCACGTTCTCCGACAACGGTCCCCTTCGATCATAGTCCCGATAAAATGGTTCGTTTTTTACAGCGCGACGCGTATGCATAGCGCGGACTATGCCGTCCTAAGATGTCTGTCTGTCCGTCTGTCACACGCTGCGTGGTATTCTGTCTAAACGGTTACACATATCCTCGAAGTTTTTTTCACCGTTGGGTAGACTCACCATTCTAGTTTTTCCACACCAAACGGGATGGCAATATTCCGACGGAGACCCCCATAATGGGGACGTCGAATACAAAGGGGTATAGTAGCTCTGCTGTTGCAGAGAGGCCGCGCGATGCTTTGTGTCCGTCAGTAGTTAGCCTCAACAGAATAATAACTCGTGCGGATTATTTTATTATTGTTATTTAGGCTTCAGATTTACCATTGTGTAACGTTGTCCTCGGCGTAACGTTGAGGTTTCCTGTCATACATTTCGTTGTTAATAGTTTCCCGCCATCAGCAAACTCGGCCGCTTACCAGCGACTAGTGTTATAAACTGGCCATGGTCCGTGGCAGCTAAGTGTATTGCATTTGCCGCTGAACCTCACAACATGCAGTGAAGCCAGATATTTGCTCAGAATCGCGATTTCTGCCTACCCCACCTGCATTCGACGCCCCGTTAGGGGGTTCCCGTCGGTATATCGCCATACCGTTTGGTACAGAAAAACAAGAATGGTGAAAAAATTTTGACGATATGTTTATTTGACGGACGGGTGGACACCGCATGACGGCATAGGCCGCGCATATGCATAGCATCGCGCGGCAAAAATCACGTCGTGCGATCTCTCTGCGACAGCTGAGCTTCTTGTTTCGGTGGCTATACAGATACTGTTGGGGGTTAAATCTCAAGTATAGATCCCCCGCATAACCGTCACCAGTATCGCACCAGTCATGGTTTACGCCAACAGGCTAAGCACGAGCAAGTATAGCTGGAGTCCATGGTGACAATCATTTGTTGACTGGTTGTCAGGGAGGCAGACCGCAGTTCGGGTCGACACGCATAAGCTCAATCTCCACTATTTCGATTTGCTGCGGATTCATTGTACAGCTTGCAATTCTGTACAACAAATCCACAACAAGAAACTTAGCTATCGCTAACAAATCGCGCGTCCGCTGCGCAGATCACCTAACGACTTTCAAAGGCCACTCAAGGTCACCGAAAATGTAAAGGTTCGATTCAGCGCATACGATTTCCTATTACTAACTATAATACTATGGACCTATTTATCGTTTGCCAAATTGATCGAAATTGTGAAATTTGTATACCCCACCTGTATATTCAACGCCGCCGTACGGGGTGACCCTGCCCGAAATTCGCAAAGAGATGTTTTACTGGAAAAACTAGAATGACTGAGATACCATCCTATACGCTGAAGAAAGTATATGATGATATGTTAATCCGTTTGGATACAATATACCGGAACGCGACAGACAGACAGACAGAATTGCTGCATCGGTATCTCGCGTCTGCAAGGACTTATAACAAATCCACAACATGTCAATATGTGTCCAGTATGATGCTGGACATCCCTCGTACGACGACGTCACTGGGAGACAGAGCATTTGCCGTCGCCGGACCGCGTGCCTGGAACAGCCTTCCTCTTGCCATCCGTGATCCGTCACTGTCGCCGCCAATCTTCTGAAAGCTGCTGAAAACTTATTTGTTTGTTTAAGGGTCGCGGCGCTGGTGACTTATGAACTGGCGCCTTGGAAATGTACTGACTAACTAACTAACTAACTAACTAAGGTGTTGCGAAATGTTCAGTATTGGACTCTCCAACAAGTCGACAGCAAATCGAAGTCGTAGTCTCGTAGAGCAGTGGCGTAGCCAGGAATCTGCGAGAGAGGGGTCCATAATTGCGTTCTTTTCTCGATTTAGTGCGCCGATTTCTTGATCCAAACATTAGCAACTGCCGTTGGCCTTCAGTTTCCTTCACCGCTGTAAGCTCTTTCAGAGATTGTTCACAAGGTGTTATACTTAAAACACTCATTTTAAAAACGTAAAACAAGTATAGGCCTATACTGCGCAGGCCCGTGACACTTTTGGTCACCACCATGGACTCCAACTAGGCCAACTCAGCCTTTCATCCTTTCGGGGTCGATAAATCGAGTACCAACCTGCCCGGTTGGGGTGAAGGCGGGGTGGTCACCTCTGTCGGGTGGCAGATAACACTGTGTGATCCCATTGACAAGTGGCGTCCCGTAGCTCTGAGGTGAATTTCACGAAGAACTATACGCTCCTGTACCTTTACCTTGTATTGCTTGACTATATGCCTACGATCAAGGAGGTTTTTCGTAATCACTGAGAAATCATGTGCAAAAAAACATAAAAAAAACATCACGTATTTTCCTCACATGGAGGTGCGTACGCACGCTACGCACCTTGTACGTCAACGCCACTGCCATGGAATCTGGACTTTACAGTGCATACCGGATAAACAGACTCCGTGCTCCACGTGGGTCTTAACTAAGTCATCAAGAATCAAGATGGTATCTTATCGTCGACAGTCAGATGCTATGGTACTTTCCGCGTGACCTGAAAGTCTGCGGCTTGGTCTAATAGTTACAGGGTCGGATATCGAGCGGAGAGCTATGGGGATGACGGGGAGTGGCCGAAGACCACAAAGGTTATAGCGCAGGGAGGGTCTCCCGTCCCACCAGGGAGAGGTCTCACATGGGCCGGCCATGTTCCTCTCCAGATTTTCTTTGCAAATTTTAGGCGGAAATTGTGCATTTTTAAGCGCCTCACTTTACTTTAGTAAAATAGGCGCTTATTGAGATAGGCTGTGTCGTGACGTCGTTGGTTGGTTGTCACGCGCGTGCACTGTGGCCAAACGGTGCATCCTAAGCCTATAGTTACTATGGAACACTAATAGGAACCCCTACCCCAGGAATTCAATGGTACAAATTTCGACCCCCTGGG
>Ga0209339_1000911_pt1 | contig 11715 bp, 8 predicted proteins | sample OlaalgELextract3_FD_187376 | JGI IMG/M metagenome (GOLD analysis project Ga0209339, IMG submission 187376) | Olavius algarvensis symbiont microbial communities from Tuscany, Italy - Type A ELBA extract 3 (SPAdes) (version 2) | ecosystem: Host-associated > Annelida > Digestive system >...
CACCATCTTACGCTTCCCGAAGCAGCAGATTTGGCTCAGAACCGCCCTCTGTGGAGGATGATGTCGACGTATGGCGCTACGCAACCGTGAGTTGCTTGCCAGAAACGACGACGACGCTGGTGGGTAATATCACCTTTTTGTAATTTTTGCACTTTTAGACGTGTCATTTGCCGTTAACTCGTGTCTAAACTGCTGTTTTTTACATTTATACATATAACATAGACTTAAGTGTTCATACTCTAAATTATTTAGCAAGTGCATCAATTTTTAGTAAACAAATTCTCAAGTTCTAAACACTTCAGTGATTCCAGCAAATAACACTACAGAGTCACGTGTCATATGAGCAGTACAGGTGAGCAGTTACTGAGACTGCTGATAATGCAGGGCGGTCGCCTCACTGATTTGACAACAGTCGCTCACTGAGTCAAACATGTCAGAAATCATAAAAGCCAAATTTTGCCAAACAGCAAAAATAAAGCTGGCTTCAATTAACCTGATCGGATATCCATCTATCTCTAATGTGTACAAATTAAACCTAATTTAAACGCTACTAACATTAATTACTGCAGCTGATATTAGTTCATGTGGACTGCTATAGTTACCTGCAACTATAGTGAACAAAGTTCTGATGCAGTTTTTAAAACATACTACAAAACATAACTACAGCAGCAAACAGGCTGCATGACTAAACGTAGTAACTAATAACTAAATGATGTCACACCTCACTACGACTGAAGTTGAGACGCTTGCCAATTTGAAACATCAGCTCCAAACGTCCAGCTGTAACTGGCAAGCATGCACAGAAACAGTCGACAGCTTCAACAAAGATGAGTTCACTCGTCAACTGAACGCGGCTCCTCGTCACATGCTGCTCCAGTCGACTGCACCACTTTATTAGATCTCTACACACCATTCACAGACGCAACATTCACATTATTTATCCTCTTGGATTTTCTGAATGCCTTAATGCACTGTGGCATCCGTCGAACACATAACAGTATATACTCACCATGCACACAGCTTTAGTCTGATGTTCCACTCCGGATGTGTACTAAGGACCGGACGTAATTTAGATTTCTAAAAACATCATGACCTCATGGTGGTGGATTGGCTCCGCAGTAATGCCATTGGCCTTGAGCACTGTAGTTGCATTATGTCAAACCCAGTTAATACTGAGACAGGTGACCGTCTGTGGGCAGGTAAACCATCAAACTACGTAACCAGCCACTCAGTCGACTCAGCCTTCTACCCTCTGTGGGACGGTAAATTGAGTGTCAGATTTTGGGCTGCATAATAATAACTAGCACCTCGGATTCAGCTGTAATATGCTAACAATGCATGCATTATAAACTCTTATTGTTATACAATTAGAATTACTATTCAGGGATAGAAAAAATCCTGATTTTTTAAAAATCAAAAACAAGATTTTTCTATTTAAAATGGATTTTTTTTATTTAAATCAGATTTTTCCTTACTTATAATTTCCTAAAATGTTCAATTATTTTTTGTTGTACGAGTTCATGAGAACTTGTCATGCACAGCCAAGATGCAAAAAATGTGACTAACTGTTGCTAACTTGCTTCCTTACAACAAGCTTTGACTCCTGCAGTTCTAAATTCACATCTTGCAGCTGTTAACATCAGCTGGCATTGAATGTGTATGTTCGTCATATGGACTACTTCAGTAGAAACTGCATGATCAGACAGGCCCATGCCTATCTATAAAGCATCCAAACTTGTTTTCCAGTGCAAGTTCCTGAACCAGTAAAACTTTACCGAATTTTGAAATGTACTGTGTGTGCACTCTACAGGAATGCTATTTGACTCTGAATGTATAAATTACATGACTTTGCCTTAGAGAATGAGTGCTGCAGCATGTTCAAGACAAAAGTAACAAGGTGCTGTCTTAGCTAAACACTCAATGACTGATTAAATGAATACAGAAATAATTTCAAACAGTACATGTTGTGCTTGTGTTACATATATTGTGCATAAAGGTAGTGCTTGTGTTAGATATTTTGTGCATAGAGGGGATTCAAAGTATACAGGCAGCTGTGATTTAAATCACATGACTAAAATCAGTGATTATTATCACCACAATTTAAATCGGCCAACTCTGTTACAATTATTATTACTACTAATGCTGTAAAGAACTCCACGTAACATGAACATCAGATATCATACCGGGTGGATATAGGTCGACCAACACGATGAAGGTATTTTCTAATGACATCGGCACTGGCAGAGTCATCACCACTATCATCATTTCCATCATCATTGGTTAAGAAGTCCGGAGACAGGGCAAAGTAAATCTCAGTCAACTTTGCCACATGACTTGACAAATTTGGAAACCTTGCGGACACCACCTGCACGAAAGTTTAACTCCACATATAACACCTTGCAACGTGTGACATCAATCACAACTACACACAACGTGACACAGACCGTGCATTCTTGACGCAAACTAACCGACTCTGCACTTACTAACATTCTGTGCTAAATAAATCACCACCTCACTCAGATATACTTCACCTGTGAAAGCTCGTCTCTCGAAAGCGGTTCAACAATAACAGACGTCCACAGTTTGTCCAATATATCCGCACTACTGTTACGCTGTCGATGCCATCCAGAAGATGTTGACATGAGCCTGAAACACAGCCACAAGTATATGCAGAGTGCTAATCGCATCTGTGATTCACCTGTGATTCAGCATGCTTTTAAATTTGTTCACTTACTTACTTACTTAAATCTTTTCAAGCTGTGAGCACAAACAGAAAACTCAATACTGCAGACTTGCACATATGTACACTGTGTCTCAAAAAAGTATACCCCTTGATGTTTGATAATAACTTTGGCAAATGTGGACCAATTTTCAAAATTCTTTCACCAACTGATTCGTAGGAAAATACTCTATGTATACACGATAAAGATTTTCATCTCACCTGCAGTATGTTGCTACACTACCTTGTGAAGTTCGAAAATTGAAAAATATTGTTTACCTTCTCGTTGCAAAGATTCTAAAGCTTGGAGCGGCACGGACTTCACCACCGTGGCCAGGCACTGAGAGCGTGCCAGTCTCCAGCAATGGAACGAGAACAGATACAATGTCCATTGGTGCACAGTCGAGATCTTCCAGCAGCAGCCAATGACCTTCAGTGACAGCACACAGCAACGAACCTGGCTGCCATACAAACTGGCCGGGAACATCAGTGCATCTGTATGTACCAATCAGTGCCTACAGACACATGTGCAAAAACATGACAACTAGTAGGGAAAAGAATTTAATCAATTGGAAAATATATATACAAAACATATACAAAACAAGACATCCAATTACAGCAGTAAACGTAAAACAATGTTGAACACAACAAAATAAAACATGTACTGCTATACTGGCTTAAATGTGACTGTTCCATACAATGCAGCGAGTCATATTAAAGTTAATAATAATATTATTCAAAATCCTCTTGTGGGAGAACTGTACAGCACACAATCATTATAATTCAGCCATGCTTATGATAAACTCGGTCATCATCTGAGTAATGCCGCAGCGAAAAGCAGAAGTACCTTGCTATCCATCTGATCGCCGAGCTGCATTTTCAACAACTGAGGACTTGAAGTCCGACCAACAGAAGCAGCTAGGCACTCAACAAGACTTGTCTTTCCACTACCAACAGGTCCTTCGAGCAAAACTGCTGACCCAGCATTCACTGCTAATGCAAGACGCCGGAGGTTGCACAGAGTTGATGCAACTGGAATCAACATCCCGGCTTCTTTCTGCAGCAGTCAATCAAATCAGGATTTGAAATATATGCGAAACAAACTCTTGTCACACACAACACAGAACAATCTTAGCACCAATATATATGCCATTTAATGTTGCATAATTAGGCAACTGTGGTGCTACAGCTAAGCCATATCACCGTGAACAAAAAAGGAGATATTTTATTTTCTTCACGGATGGCTTCTACAAATGTTAGACAATTTAAATGAAAATTTCAAACAATACAGCTGAGGGAATGCTGAATTTACATATCTGAAAACAGTTTATCTTTTTGTTAAACATTCTTTGTGAGCAGCAATTTAAAAAGGATGTTAGTAAAAGTGATGCAACAGCAACAGGAACTACTATTGAAGATGAGTATCTTATTAAGGTTGATTAAATGGTTGCGAGTGTGTAAAAAGTGTAGCAAAACAACTGCTTAAGATGGTTTTTATCGCGCGTCAGCACATTGATGCACGATATTAATATAGCAAATCTGTCTGTCTGTCCGTCTTCCGTCTGTCTGTCCGTAATGTTCCAGTATTAGATAAAAAAAGCTTAACATATTGTCATAGTGTTTTCACCATACGGTAGCGGAATCATTCTAGTTTTACCAGATCAAACATCTTCACGAAATTCCGACGGGGTCACCCCTGCGGGGGTGGCTAAATACAGGTGGGGTATAAAAATTTTGCGATTTTCTATCAATAAGTCGCAGGGAGCTGTGTCGCAGTCAGTGAGAGTCTGCAGCTCGTGGCGTAACGTTTGATCGTACCACGAGTTTCAGTAAGCACGTCTCAAGCGTTGTACGCGCATGCAACTTCCATATGCCTGGCTTACGGCACTTCCGGTCACTTGTCTCCGATGAGGTCGCACACCAGATCGCCTGCAGCATTGTGGGGTCCAGAACTGACTACTGTAACTCGCTGTTACTCAACTGTTCTAACAGAAACCTTGACGAGCTACAGTGCATGCAGAATAATCTAACCCGTGTCGTTTGCAACTCGAGTCGCTTAACACCAGCTGAACCACTGTTACGGAGTCTGCACTGGTTGCCTGTGCGTCAACGGATTGACTATAGACTGGCTAATCTCTGTTATCTGGCGATCTCTTTTCATCAACCGGTTTACCTTGCTCATCTGATCCGCCCATACAGTCAGTCGCGTTCGTTACGATCATCAACACAAAGAATATTTACCAAAAAGACAAATTATTTTCAGATGCGTAAATTCAGCATTTCTTCCGCTATACTCACTGAAAATTTCATTTAAACTGGCTAACATTTCTAGAAGCTATGAAGAAAATAAAACAGCTCTTTTTTTCTGTTGACGGTGTATATGTGGATCAACAAATACAAATCACGAGAAATGACAAAAAAATTACTTTTATAATCTGTACCTCTGCTCCAGTTCCGTGTATCCTGGGAAGAAGGACACCGCAGACAGAAGTAACGTCACAACTGAGGTCAGTGTGAATAATGCACTGCTTTGTATGTGACATGTTTGCCACGGAACTACAATCAGCAACTGACGGGACAACCTCTGTTGACTGGAAATCACAAATTTTGCTCACCATAGAATCATACCTACAGATAACAGTAGATACATCCAGAAATATGAAGACATTTCACTGAATGAATCCTATATTCACAAAACCAAAAAAACAACAACCATGTTTACCTCAGTTGTAACTAATTATACTCTCACTATACTAATCATACAACAAAACTGCTAACAAATTACATATTTTAAAATACAGAAATATACACTAAAAATTAACTGAAAAAATAAATATAACATATGGAAATAAAATACAACAGCAGAAAATGAAAGAACTACTGTACAATTTACATAGAAGCAAAATGTGTACATAAACGTATGAAAAGACTGAACAATTAGTATGTAGTAAATGCTACAGCTATGTGTTACATTTCTTAAATGTAGATCGAAAGGTGAGGAAAATTGTCACACCTGACAGTGAAGTCATGCTGCTGAGCAGGTGTGAAGTGTAAGTCTCGCAGTGCATACATATTAGATGTGGACATGTATAGACACCTTGCCAGACAATGCACGGCACACCTGCACGATACATAACATTACACACAGATCCTTCACTAACACCCCAGTCATAACAGACAACTGGTCTGTCTAGCTACACTCATATTACATAGCTGCCACAAAATTTAACATCAATGAATTATTAAACAAAAACATGACAAGTGCATAAAAACTGACTCCAACATGTAGATGTAAATGTCAATTTATATAGTGCATCATTGCAAAAAGTGCCTCTAATGCGCAACATAAACAGTCATAACCTAAAATCACTAGAGTACGACCGATTCGAAAATCGGTAATCGAACATCGGGAACATCTGCACCCACTGAGCAAATCAGTGAATCGGTTTCTCAAGTCTGCCGATACCTATTCGAAGAAAAATTACGGACGGCATTGCGCAGAGCCAAGACCACATGTGATTGCTAAAACCCTTCCACTAATGGCTGACAAGCGGCATGTCGCTGCTTGCTTTGATCAACGTATCCGCCCCCTCCCCCAACCGCGTCAACACGTAGTCTGCAAGCCACAATCGCGAGTCTACTGCGTGGGCGGTCACACTGACGTTGAGGTAAGTGAAGCTGGTGGACAGCGGATCTCCACTTGCGAACTCAAATCCACAAGAATTCTGGATATTAACGGACTGAAAAATTCTCGAACGTGGCCGGACAGGGATCCTCCTGTGAAAAAGGCATAATTTTGGACTGGTCTTGTGTGAAACCTCTTTTCTTATCTCACTGTGCAGTACAATCACGATCGCCTAGTCATTGTCAAACGACGACCGGAAAAGTACAGTCTTCAGCTCGCGACGGAACGTCATCAGCGACGGTGCATTCCTGACAGACGACGGCAGGCTGTTCCATGCAAACTGCAAGATATCGTGCTAAACCCGCTGCAGAGTCCGGCAGAGCGGCAGTATAAAGGCTAGTATCCAACCTGTTGTACGCAATTCATGCATGGTTTGAAACGCAGATCAAAACACCGAAATACACAACGCACACACGAAAAATGCGGAAAAACACAACGCACGCAGAAATAGAACCGATTTTATGTTTGCGTATGTTGCATTTTTCGGCATATTTCCTGTGCGTGTGTTGTATACGACAGGTTGGAAACTGGTCTTGAATATCAGTAACGGTATCGGTCGATTCGACCACGCTAACATCGGCACATCAAACATCGGCATTACACCCGAATTGGTCGTCCTCTAGAAATCACAGAAAAATATTACAGTACTTTAACATATAAAAGATAATGCTCTCATGTACAGCCAACGAAAATGCATTAACCACATAACAGTACACACTACAGCGTTACACAAGAACAGTAGGGATTAATGCCTGGATGCAGACATCCTACTGTACAATGAATACATAAAATAACAGTTATGTTCTGCTACAGTGGTTTAAAACAGCTAAAAAAATCACTCTTCGAAAATGGATTTAGGATACTTATGTGAAATACTCGGTATTAAAACAAGATAAATTAAATACTTCTAAAAAATTAAAATGTTACAGAGACTGAACCACAAAAAGTCAGCTTGACAGGCTATGGCCGACAATAAGCAAATGTCGACTGACCATTTCACTGCTATATCGCAGCTTTCTAAACCAGCAACAAAACTTGTCCAGTTGAATGTTCTAATGAATTCTGGATGAAGACAATGAACCAGTCTGTATGCCGACTCCATCAACTCTCTTACACCTTGTTGGTCCAGAGATACTAATGCATCACTGCATTGCTGTAATCAACAAACAAAGCTTCACTGATTTGTCTATGATAACTACTAGAAGTTCAAGAAACAACTGTTTGGCATTTTCAGCTGTTGCACTCATGTCAATATCTTGACAAGAAAACAGCAATTTGCCATTGCATTACTGGTTCTTACAAATCACAAAAAAATGTTCCCAAACAAATTTTCTGGATTTTAACATCCGATATTATACACTATCTGTATAATCAGGGTGACCACTTTCCAGACAATGTGAAATCCCTGACAATTCCTGCCCATAAATGTTATAAATGGATATAAATGTTAAGTGTTATTCATATCATGCCTGTACTAGTGTTATTGTGGGGTAGGAATGCAACAGTGCATGATCCAAAACCAAAATGAAATGCACAAACTCAGCTGAACTGTGTCCGTTGACACTGTCCACTGCCACCTTTGCACGATGTCTGAAAGCGCATCTCTTCGTCATCACTGAATGACATTTGCTTGCAGCGCATCTGATTTTTATTTAAGGCTGAGCAGCCTGAGCTGTTTATAAATTTCATTATTATTATTAAAGTCAAGACGATTTTAAAAACAAGAAAATATGCAGCTAACAATAAACAGTTTTAGGCCACTCTTCCCTGACAAGATTTTTTCCCTGACACTTCCCTAACTTTTAGTAAAATCCCTGACAGTTCACTGACAACTGTCAAAATCCCTGACATTTCTAGGTTTTACAGGTGTTTCATACAAGTGGTCACTCTGTATGATGCATCCAAAATGTAGGAGCAAAATTAGGGATAATAAGCTCAGCAGTCAGCCTGCCCCAGTGGCAATATTGGTAGTGTCGCACTACGCACTGCGTGGCTATGGTCATCGGCTAGTGCGGGTTCGAGGCCCGGGCTGGCCGGATCATTGCGTCAGGTTACAGTGGCGTATACTTTGAGATTAAATTCTTGGCCAGGCACAGAGGGTGTCCTCTTTAATCTGTGACCGTTGGCTAATACTGGGTTCAGAGACGCTCAGTATTAATCACTGCTTGAACCACTGATAACAGATGGCCTCCTGCTGTATGTGCTGGCCGGTCATCAATGGCTCTGTTCACACGCACCGCTAAATTGGACACTGGGGTCCACGGTGCGAGGTGTGCATGAGCTATGGCCGTCCATCATGCAGTAGGTATTAGCCGCCAGAGAAATAGTGGTTATAGGCCGAGCAGGGTAAATATCATGGGACAAGGTCTCTCCACAGCCGATCCCTTCCCTAACCCTACACACCTCTCTATAAGGAGAGGTCGCGCAACAACTACACACTACACACACCATCAGGTCAGCCCAATGGTGTCGCACATTTGCGCAACACTACACTAGTCCCTTCCCTGGGGTTGCGCATTGGGCCAGCCTGTGAGGCAGTTATCAGCACTGGCATGTGAAAGGAGCATGTGGCACCCCAAAAGAGAAAGAAAGAAAGAAAAAGAAGCTCAGCAGTCAATAAAATAAACCTCACATCACTTAAGAGTTACACTGAAAACGAAAAAAATCAGATTTATGATTCCCCAGAAGCTTCACCAAAATCAAGTCTACGGCATATACATTGTGGCAAATGGTCTGTCTAATAACTGCTAAGGACCATATTGGACTGCATCAGACCATATCAGACATCAAAGTCACATACTAACGATACCACATTGGACCTAACCCGAACCCTAAATCACCAATTGTGCATACCAAATTTATATTATGCCTTTATTTTCTACCTGACTTGGAATGACCTTCAAAATACATACAAGGTCACCACAGGTCACCGAGACTTGTGCTAATCAACAGTTAATATACAACAGTGCTCTCTACTCTCGAGTACAAAGTACAATTGCACAGTTAGTGCCATTCAATATTCACTAAAGGTCAGATATTTTTATTTTTGGCATGTTATTCAGCAAATTGTGTAATAATTAAAAACAAATTACGTAGACACAAACTTGTGTGCGGCGAGGTTTCTTTTTCGCTGGTTCTTCCAGCTCTCCACTAGATTCACAAAGTTGAGGCCAGTAAGTGGACTGCAAGTATGACTCGACACAGCTGCAAAACACCAATAACTGGTAACTTTACATACTTTTAATTTCTGAACAAAATCTGTTCACCTAGTTATTGCACAATGCAGCAAAAAGAATAAAGATGAAGCACACGTGATAAAATTAGCCAAACAATAAGCAGTAATGAGCAATGCACAGGATGAAAATAAGATAAAAGATTCACGTACCACTGGACATTCGGAGATAAACTAGCAATTTTACTGAGTGCAATGCACAGCTGCTGATGCTGCTGCTTATCAATGACATCACGACCATTAAATGCTTGTCGTTGAGCTCGACACAACAAGTCAAGCAACAGAACGTGCAGTGACACTGCCAACTTCACTGTAATGTTTTTGTCATTCAACAGTGACGAGGTCAGTAACTTGAGAACTGACTGCCGATCTTCACGGCTCCATATCTACATATATACGTCACAGTACACATGTATGATTTATTATCTACTATATGCTAGTATGGGAGAGTACAACTGAACTGCAAGTGTTGGAGGCTTCTTCTGTTAACTCATTCAAGATATAACTGGAGGACTGGAGCAAAGATATGGAATTATAAGCTTTGTTTACATCCATTACTACCAGAAGTTAGTTACATAGCCTGAAATCCAGCATTGTATTCCACTTACTGCTCAATATGACACCAAAGACTGGTTTGGGATAAAATGGTGACAAGATCTACGTGCCAAGCTTTAAAGTTTGAAAAGAAGAAAAAAGTCTTTATCGGTCCTGCGGTCTCTCGTAACTATGCTTAACCACTTAGACGAGACGTGCAACTGCCTAGCTGGGCTGGGATTTGAACCCACACTTTCGGATCTCGAGTCCAGTGCTCAACTAACTAGGCTATGTGTGCTAGCTTGTGGTCTGTCGGTAAAGCGTACTTATATGATTACACACACTGCAGTACAATAGAAAGATGATAATAAATTCATTTAACATACCCACCACAACAATTACACATAACACAATCATTTACCAACAATAATTTGCGGTAAGTTATCGAATTTACGTAAATAAAACACCACATTGCGACTGATTTTGAAATGCCCAATCCAAAATTGTATCAGTACATTCTGTCATTACTTATTTATTGAAAACGTCACAAATTATTTACACCGTGCATGGATGTTTACGTTACGAATGTAATATCAGTGAAGTAACGATTAAAAAGTACAATACTAAAATAAACTGAATAAGTGGAACACATTAACACAATGGTAATTGATTTATAATGATATGATATCATGTTATGACTTCACTGGAATTGTTTTTACTTATATGATGTAATGGCTGTTTGTCCCATACGGAATTCTTGCCTAAAGTTCTTATGAAGAAAAAGTGAACCATATTGTTAAGCAAACTTTCTGTAACCCCAGTCGCCATATGTCTTCTGTACAGCGCACTTAATTTCGACAAAAAGTAACACTAATGGCAAACCGTTACCAAACCTCAAACAATGATGGCGGCGTGACGTGTTTTTAAATGTTACTGATTTTATAGTCTGTTTTTAATAGAATTAAGTGATTTTAATGTGTTTTTATCCAGTTAAAGTTAAAGTTTATTCTTATATATCCTCATCGTCGACCTACATCTGTCGAAACATCAGCGCTACTGTCGTTTGCCATGTCACTTGAATACACCTGTCGAGACAAGATGGCGTCACCATTGACCAACAGCAAGAGCAAACCGATGAGATCAAAACTAGTCGCAAGGATCCATCAGCAACTACTCATTCAACTACGAGCCAGAAGGATGATGCTAAAAGTGATGTTCGTGAACCATGTGGTACACGTGACAAACCAGTGAGTAATGAACACAAAGCTCTACAGTGTGATGGCTGGGGCTACTGCACCACACTGGCTGCGAAAAGGTCAGTAACGATGTTTACTTATTTCTACAAAGTCATCATCATCATCATCATAAAAGAACAGATTAAGGTGACGTAATTGTCAGAAGACTGCTAGGGCACCTTACAGACGCGAAAAACCGAAAAGACGTGTGTTACGGCATCGACAAGTAGCCTAAATGGAAAGTCAGATGCGGCCGGAGCTATCGGGATAGCTCCGTGCAAACAGTTCAGTCTTGAGGCGTCTCTTGAAT
>Ga0209339_1000913_pt1 | contig 11711 bp, 6 predicted proteins | sample OlaalgELextract3_FD_187376 | JGI IMG/M metagenome (GOLD analysis project Ga0209339, IMG submission 187376) | Olavius algarvensis symbiont microbial communities from Tuscany, Italy - Type A ELBA extract 3 (SPAdes) (version 2) | ecosystem: Host-associated > Annelida > Digestive system >...
CTACTCTGATGACTACGTCTCCGTGGACCTCACAATAACATTTGTTATTCTGGACACGTTAAATATTTTTCTGATTGATTGATTTCTGATTGATTGAACGAACCCTAACCCTGTTGTCAAGGTCACACCACTCTTTGACGCTAAATATCTCACAAACGGCTACAGATACGACCACAGTTACTATAGAAGGCGAATAGGAAACCACACCCAAGCTTTCGAATGGCACCAACTTCAATGACCTTGAGTGACCTCTAACCCCAATTTCAAGGTCACAATATTATTCAACGTCAAATAACTCGAAAATGGTACAAGATAGAGCTATATTTACAATGGCGGACCAATAGTAAGTCGCATATGGTCTATCGAACGGCGCAATTTTCAATGACCTTGACCCCTAACCATAGGGTTAGGGTTAGGGTTAGGGTAAGGGTAGGAAAAGTTAGGAAACCGTACCCAAACTTTCAAATGGTACCACTTTCAATGACCTTGAGTGACCTCTGACCCACATTTCATAGTCACGATAATATTCAACGTCCAATAACTCGTCTAACAGTAAGTCATGTATGATCGGTCCAATGGTTCCATTTCCAGTGACCTTGAGTGACCCTTAATGTAGATTTCAAGGTCATGGAGATGCCATCGACGAATTGTGTGCGCAGCTGATGTGCAATATGATAGAGCTATATTTACAATGGCGGACCAATAGAAAGTCGCATATGGTCTATCGAACGGCGCAATTTTCAATGACCTTAACCCCTAACCATAGGGTTAGGGTTAGCGTTAGGGTAAGGGTAGGAAAAGTTAGGAAACCGTACCCAAACTTTCAAATGGTACCACTTTCAATGACCTTGAGTGACCTCTGACCCACATTTCATGGTCACGATAATATTCAACGTCCAATAACTCGTCTAACAGTAAGTCGTGTATGATCGGTCCAATGGTTCCATTTCCAGTGACCTTGAGTGACCCTTAACGTAGATTTCAAGGTCACGGAGATGCCATCGACGAATTGTGTGCGCAGCTAATGTGCAATCTGTTTGCGATAGCTACGTTCTTGTACCCAACGGATTGCTCTGTGAAAAAATGCACAGTTTTTCACTGTGGTAATAAAACGACCCCATGTCAGCAATGTATAGAGGATACATAATGCATAGAGGATATAAGACTTGTAAATTATCTAATAACGAAAAATCAACAATGTTGTGAAAGGAAAATCTAAAAAGCGGGTCGTCTAAGCGAAGTACCAGAAATATTTTTAAATATCTTTACAAATTTAGGCTTAAAAACTGGAAATTTAAGTGACTTCACAATACAGTGTAGATGGCAGATAAGCAGAGGAAACCTGAAATGCACTCTGCCATTTTCAAAGGCTAGAGCAATGAAATCTTTGCTGTGAGATCGTGAAGACGTCTGTCCCTGCCACAGCAGCAGTCCACTCAGCTGCTGAGTAACGACTGTCATCTCAATCGTGTCGACGCCATCTCTGTCGTGTCTGAATAGAGATTGCGGCAGCTCGATGAAGCCGCCTGATGGCAAAAACTCGGCTTTGGTCGATACAGCCCGGATGTCTAACAACCACAGACAGCAATACATTCACTATCACATATAAACACTACACACTGCATCACATTAGTGTAGCATGATCGGCAACCATACAGTCTAGGCAACTATAAACAAGTGTATCGGAGACGACACGAGAAGCCCCGATCTCCGAGTCCGAACCCCAAACTGGATTAAAAACCACAACAGACAACAAACAGACAAAAAGAAGGAAGCATCATTACACAAAGCCCCCGCTTTTGCGAGTGGGGCTTAATGATGCTGTTACATATTATGTTTTGTACATTGTTCCTGGACTTTCAACCTGTATTCTATAACAATTCATATCAGTCTGATCTTTCCTCACCCAGACTCGAACTTGTTCGGCTATATATTATACTTTTACCTTTCCTCACACAGAAGACAAATCTATCTGCATTGTAGTCTACGTCAAAACTGAAATTTAAAAAAATCATTGTTGAAAACTATAAAAATATTCACTTGTAATAAATTTTTTAAATATTTATAGTAAATATGAACAGTATGCTTAAAGTCTGATACAACTGTACTAGGTATTGGTGAAATCATTGACAGACTCACGGTGCTCGCATGTCGGTCCGCCATATCCCAACACACATTCACACCAGATTCTGCCACCAAGCTCTTCACAGGTACCACCGTTCTTGCATGGCTGCAGGGCACAGGACGGCGGCGCCTCACCTGAACAGTCTCGTACTGACGAGCTGTCAATGACGTCATTGATTAGATCAACTTGTCGGCCTTTGACCATCAACTGTACAATGACGACATATGTAAGTTTGTGATCATCAATAACTCCATCGAGTGTTCACCGATTTAAATATTCTCTGCAATATTTTAACCACGAAAAGTTCTCCGTACATCTTTAATAAGATTTTTACACGTCACTTAAATGCAAGGTTGCCAATTACACGTAACCTGTGGACCAGCATTGCAGTCAAAAGCTTGAAGGTCTAGGTCATAACGCCACAATGTGCAGTAAAAGTGCGCTATGAATACCAAAGAAGTGGCTGTAAGATCTTCAAACGGTGAGAAATGTTGCACCCCATAATTGCCTGAACTTGCATAGATGAAAAGTCAAAGGTCAATGTTATGTGGTGGACACATCCCTCTTCATCCACGTGTAACATATGGGCTCATAAATCAAGAATGGGAACCACAGGTAAGTTCAAAGTTCACAGAAACGTTACTTGTGGCATTTATAACTAAATGGGCGTGCTATAAACGGAAATCTTAAGATGAAAAGGTCAAAGGTCAAGGTCACAAGAACAAGCCTTATAGCACAAAATTGATATAAAATAGCTTTTCAACTCAAGAATAAAAAGTTATACATAGTACAAATTTGGTAAGAATATCCCTGAACTACGGGTAAGTGAAGATGTAATTTTGGGGGTCAATAAGTTAAAGGTGAAGGTCACAAGGTCAAGTTGTTGCTGTGACAGCCTCACTTTTTGGGCCACCGTGTACAACTCACAAAACTCACGCAAATTTAACTGCCAATACGAAACCGTGCATTTGCAGACAAATGTTCTCAAAAATATGCTTCTTCTTCTTCTCGTATGCGTGTTATGAACCATAACTGGTCAGCCACGAAACAGCATCTTCATCCGCAGAGTGTAGCCGAGATAAGCCACCATTCAGTTTTGACAGGGGATGGGATTTGACAATGTGAGACATCGTCTGGGTCTCGCCACAAGGACACAGATCAGTGTCTGTAAGTCGCCATTTCCTTCTGCAGGCACCATAGTGTCCCTGTTCCGTGCGAAAACGGTTCAGCAGAGACCACTGTTGCCGAAGGAGGTCGAAACCCGGTTGCCGGATTGTGGGGTCACATACTAGGTGAGAACTGACCACCTAAGCCGACTTACAGTTATGCCTCCATCGACTTTTGATGTCAACTGGTTGCAAATCTAGCCATAACGGCTTCCTGGACGTCAGTCGTAGCAATGGTGAGCTAAGGATATCAGACTGCATTGGCCAACTGTCATGTTTGACGATTTTCTCCACCAGCTTATGCATCAGTGTGTGCCATTGACGAGAAAATTCACAAACGAAATAAGATACAAATTTCACATTCGATCAACAGGTTGTTCAGAACAAGCTTAACTCGTGGTACCATAGGTCATCAGTACTCATAAAGCCAAGGCATAAAATGTGCCACGACTGATGAATGGATGGTCATTCCGCCTTCAAACCTTGTAGTAATGTTGTATCCATGAAATACCATAAACTCATAAACTAAGACCTTGCACAGTTAAAAGGTCAAAGGTCAAGATCACGAGTATCATATGCTCGCGGCAAATGCAATACAGTAACTGCAGGACACCCAGTGAAACTTCAGACTTGGTGAGTATGTTAATTTGTCCAAAAAATCAGCTTAAGAAGGTAAATGATCAATGTTAAGATCAAGAGATCCCAACGGCTAAACGCGATCTTGAAATTGCAGAAACAGCCGCATATTGTGGCACAGCAAGGAACACCCCCTCCAGTATTGTATATACACCATCAACGTTAAGTAATTTGAATCAATTCTGTACAAGGCGACAAGATCTGAACACGTGATCGTTGTTTGGGACAGGCAGACAGATACACAAACCCACAAACCCATAAACAAACACAGAGCATGACGCCATGCAAAATAATACCCTCCTGTGGGTAATATATGGGGTCACAAACTTAAAATATCTTTTAGCAAACTGGCTGTCATCACAATCATCATCGTCATCATTTATCTGCTCGTTTAAAAAGACAGTATGCAAAAGAAAAGTGACGAGTGGCACAGAATGGACTGAAGACAGCAAGTAAGTAACCTGTGAGATGCATCCCGTGAATCCCTGGTCAACTGCTACGTCGGGCGACACACGTACAGTTGACTGATCCACTCCACCGACGTACAGATGTGTTTGAAGATTCAGTCCTATCGCAGTGCCCGACGACTGTCCTGTTGTAAACACCACGCAATGACCACACTATTAATGATGAATACAAACTGCTGAACTTAAATGAACTGTCACACACTTTCACATCTGTTTCAAGGATAAATGCACATAATATCAACCAGTCTGCAACAAAGTCCAATTAGATGGCATCTCTGCAACAGAAGTTATCAGAGGTGCCTGACATACATCATACATCGGTCAATTACAATTACAATAATTGTAATGCAATATTAATTAATGACAGTTCATCAAAGTAACTGACTTGATTAATAACTGACCTGTTAATAAACGTGTGTGTGTGTAACTGCAACAGTATACACAAGCTTGTTATAACACTAGACTTAAACTGCAGTCGATCATATTCCCATCTTTTAGTTTACAGTGTTGGTGGAAGGTCATTCCAGACAATCGGTGCCAATGAATGGATACAGATGGACGAAGAACGTGTACCTGGCACAACCATGCTGCCATGGAGGGCGCGAGATCTTACAGAGTGAACTTAGACAAGGACGTCATTGTTGATGTTGGCCGACACCAGTACCCAGCCAAGCAGCCACGTGGAGTACTGCAGACACCAGTACCCAGCCAAGCAGCCACGTGGAGTACTGCAGACACCAGTACCCAGCCAAGCAGCCACGTGGAGTACTGCAGACACCATCTTTACTAACAGTTGTGAACAACAATTGTAGTAGTATTTTTTCACATGATAATCCTCAAAATGTAGCTGGTTCACTAGAAATATGTAAATGCCTAAGGTTCAACCTTTAGCTGCAATGCCGTCATTGACAATGAGAGAGCCATCGCGGTAACTGAGTTCTGCTACAGCTGTTGTCCACTCACCAGCAATCAACGGGTCAAAGTTTCTAATGACACCAGTACCTGCATATAATTACGTACATACTGAGACTCACACTGATAAGCAGGCAGCATACAGTAACAGCTGAAGTTACCACAGAATGAGACTTAACGTAAGCTTTATCATTATTAACCTTGACACAGCAACAACTGGCAAGGTCTTTCTATCTCTGTATGTTGCAATGTTCCTATGCTTGTTATCACTGATTCAAGGTACATGCAAGCTCCTCCAGTCTTCTGCTCCACATTACCTTCATGATATCATTACCATCCAGCCTTAGTGATCCACTCGATCTTCCCGATCAGTCACTCTCCTACATCCACCAGACCACCAGTTCAGTCTCGTCTCAAGATCACAAATCAGTCCTTTCAATATGCAGCACGTCAGTTATGGAACAGTCTTCCTCCTTCACTCCGCGTTCCTTATCAGTCAGTTACATCACACAGCTCTCCATCATCATCCTCTGATCCAGAACTGGTTGTTCACGTGTGTCGTGCGGTCTTCCATTCTCCTCTCAAAACTCACCTCTTCTCCAAGTCTCTTCCTGTATACCAGTAGTCTTCAGTCGCACATAATTTCACGAAATACTGACGTCGTCTGGTGTTTGAAAGTCTCTGGCATCTGAAGTACTAGCTAGTGTGGCGGACTAAGCCAGCTCAGCTGACTTTTAGGCGCACTATAAAATAATCTTACTTACTTACTTATTTAGCATTGAACACAGCTGCAGCTATCACTATGAAACGTTCAGGATAGACAGGCAATGGCTCTGGGATCATGCTATTAAATTTATCAGGTGGCATCACCCTGCAATGGGGCACGGGACGAGATTGGCTGTGACTGTCACCACATGCTACTAGTATGTGCATTGAAGTGACATAACTGTTACACTGTACATTAGAGGCGCTTTTTGCGACGATGCGCTATATAAATTGACATTTGCATTTACATTACAATAGCAAAATAGAAGTACACTGATTTTTAGAAATAAATCATGTTTTCAACTCATTCATCTGCAACTAACACATTCTGTCATTTCAGTTTTTTGATTAGTTGTTCACTCAGTCCAAACACTACGAATACTTAAAGGCCTCAAGGAGTAAATTATCGCGGGTATTTACGTGTCCTCAAATATTTATACACATTACATAGGCTCACAGACGTCTAACAGCGACACCTTCGCAAAACTATCACGTTTAGACGTCCGAAAGCCTACTCATCTGCATCCAGCCTATCTCCTTTAGTATAATAATAATAAATACTTGAGGACATTTAAATACCCACGATAATTTACTCCTTGAGGCTTGTGATTATACGCAGCATGTAGATAAAAATGTTAAAGAATTTATCAGTCAAACAAATTTAAAATGCTCAACAATGAAAAGATTCATAAAGCTGTCCCAACAAAATATTAATCTACCTACCAGAGCCCAGTTCATAACGGAACTCGAGATATCCGTCTTTTATGATGATTGCAACAAAGTCGTTTGTGCCTTGAGAATTGAAAGCGTTGTACAGCAGCAGCGAGTCATCGATGTTTTGTGCCAAAAACGTGAGCTGAATGTGAAGAGAAAACAGTGCATCTTCAATGGGCCGGTATGATGCAAATGACTTGCCACTAAATCCAGGTAATTCCAATGAAACACCTTCAACAGGTAATATCGTCAATCAGTATGCAGTCTCAACTCTGCCAGTGGTAATAATTAGGCTTTAAGAACCTACATTTTAACCATTATATCTCAAAAAGGATATTAAATCTGATCTGACATATAACTAGCTCATAGGTGTAGTAGTAGTAGATCAGTCAATTTCTAATGTGCCATAATATGTTTCCGCCAAGCCATTACAAGGGCACAATAGTGTATATGTAGCTCTAATTAAGCAATATCATGCAGCTTTCTTAGACGTCACTGTAAACAGCGGCATAGACAGGATTTGGAGTTGGGGACAATGCGGACCACATTTTAACATTTACATTTTCAGCACAATACGTTAAAGGACGTTTTAATCTTACAGGTTCCTCACATACTGGCAGCACTAATTTAACAAAATCATGCAGCTTTCTTTACTGTCAACAGAAATACAGCCATGATTTGCAGTTGTGGATGACGGAGGTGACACAAGTCTTTAAAAATTTTTCAGAACATACGTGTGTGTGTGTGTTGTGTAAACTCTCTCCAATGTTGTACTGTTATAGTTTCAGCAGCGTCAACAAATGCAATAAATTCAGGAAGTTTGTGGCAATCACTGCCATCTCCCCTGGCTGTGCCTATAACTGTAAAGTGCATAATAAACGACTGTAATTATAATGCATGTGCTAAGGCAAATGAATTTGAAATGTACATTTGTCATCCTTGTCTAGTTATAAAAATGTAGTGACAGACAAAATAACACAACACATATCTATATCACTCTTTTGTCACTTTTAGCCTGAAGGAAATAAAGGTACAGTTAAACATTGAGACAGCTGACCTTGTTCACAGCGACTTCCAGACTTGCCGAGAGGGCAGGAGCAACGGTAACCAAGCGTCCCAGTTAAATTCACACATCGACCAAAAGCACCACACGTATCTGCAAAGTAATCCACAGACTGACAACTATTTCACTCCACTTTACTTTTTTAAACATATTAATAAAAATTTAATTAATTCCAGCAAATCTACAAATATATTATTTGACAAAATGGTAACCGTTGAATTTCAATAAATAGCAGGTTCCAGCCTCAGTATATTGCTGTAATAGTACAACTGACTAGAACGTGACTTTTACCACGCATGCAGCTGGTTCCAGTGAGTTCACAGTTCAGTCCTGAGTATCCCTCAGCACAAAGACACTTGTACCCAGTTTTAGTGGTCGCTGATTGGCAGGTTCCGCCGTTATGACAAGGTCGATGCTGACATGACGGACAATCAATGACTCCGACAAGTTGCAGATAGTCAGCAAATTCCAGCTCCACACCATTGATTAGCAGTCTGCTTATACAGCCTACAACAGCAGCGAGTCACTAGTAACATTTAAATATACTTTGCGCAAGTTCAGCAAAACAATACCACACTTAAAATAACAATTAATTTAAACAATGACGTAAAATTTTTGACTCAAAATTCACAATCAACACTGATCACGAACATCTGCCAACATGTTAACCACTTAATCACCATGGCCAATCATTGACACTTGGTCTGTCATCATAGAATTTGGTCCCTGATACAAAACTGAACAGTTTGACATATGGATCACCTTACTATGTCATCACACATGGTAAGTGTTTTTTTAGTATGGTCAGGTTAGCTCATCCTGTACAATGCACACAACTGTCTAGTAGCCATTTTTACCATGCGATACTATGCATAGTGTAGACTATGCCATCGCAAGATGTCTGTCTGTCCGTCCGTCTGTCTGTCTGTTACACGCCAGTATTCTGTCAAAACAGATAAACATACCTTCAAACTTTTTCACCATCAGCTAGCCACACCACTGCTATTTTTCTACACCAAACCGCATCGCAACAGTCCGTCGAAGTCCCCGTAACGCGGGTGTTGAATGCAAGGGGTATGAAAAATTGTGATTTTCGACCAAACTCTTACTTTATCTTGAAAATGATACGAGATAGAGCCATAGTTACTATGGAAGGCGAATAGGAAACCTTGCCAAAGCTTTCGAATAGTAACAGTTTCAATGACCCCGAGTGAACTCTAACCCAGATTTCAAGGACATGACACTCAACAGGGAAGAACTTGAAAATAGTACAAGATACAGCAATACTTACAATGGCCGACCAATAGAAAGTCGTATATGGTCAATTAAACGGCGCCATTGTCAATGACTTTAAACGACTCCAAACCAGATTTCAAGGTTACTTCATCATTTAACGCTAAATATTTCAGACAGAAACAGTACGAGACAGAGATATAGTTACAACAAAACACTAATAGGGACTTACGCCCTACTCAACAGTGACCTCAAAACTCAATTGACCTTGGGTGACTTAGTGAAATATTCAATGACACAAAGCATTGCACAGTCTCTCTGCGACAGCTGAGATTCTTGTTACATTTACCTGGGATAGCTAAATGTTCAAAAATAAATAAGTAAACTACTGAACAAGGAAGATCTATTTACTGACTTTTACTTAAAGCTTGCAAATTGATTTAGGAATTTTAATGATGTCAGCAATAGGGAAAAAGTGGCCTGATGTTTTTGGCCATGCTGTACACTCCAATTAATATAATAATATATTAATAAAAGCTGTGTAGAACTAGTATTACTCATAAAGTGCAGTTTCCTACCGACGAAGCCTGATCTTTGAAAAGCATATGGTGAAATGGTCTGATAGTCAGGCACTCCACCAAGGAACATGTTCTGTGTCAGGTCAAGTCCAATGTGGCGACCTGATGACTGACCAGTGTATTCTTTGTTAGCAACAATTAGATAACCTGCGTGTGCACACAAACGGTGGTAAACATAACGATGGTTGACAGCACAAATGTACTAGCCGGTTTAGCGTAGTGATAACACGTTCCGGCTGATCAACGTAGTTACTCTACGCTAGGCCCGGTTAGTGCCCAGGTGGGTGACCGTCTTTGGACGGGTAAACCACCTCGGCGTGGAACCAGGCACCCAGGCCTACTCAGCCTGAGCCTGCCCAGGCATATGAGTACCTGGAATAGCCAGGGGAGTAAACAGGCAGTACACCAACCCGTATCACGTGGTCTCGCAGTGTTCACCTGGCTGTCGGGTTGACTTGTGGAAATCAGCGCGGACTTATGGGAAACGGTAGTGCATTAGACATGCTTTGCGATGATGCGCTATATAAATCCATGTACTTTACTTTTTTTATAATAGTCTGTATATTTCTAATATATCCAGATTCACAATCATAAAGCAACAGTTGCACATATGTAACAGCTAAACATTGTAAGTAATTGACCTGCATTCCTATCTTTTTTGAATTGCAAGGTATGCCAGGTACGCAGGCTAATCTCGTCACTGATGATAGCAACTGGGCCAGAACCAACGTCGAAACGAAATTCAACGCGACCGTTCATCAAGCCCAGAGACATGAAGTCACCTCCACCTTCATATTGGCCATTGTAGAGAATCAAACCTGCACAAAACAGCGACAAATACAGTACACTTCTAGCAATATACACTGTGTCTACAAAAACAAAGCCAACTACCTTTTAGCATAGCAACTATCAGCAACTAATGCTCTATTTTTGGCACAGCGATTTAAGATTTAAGTCTGCCTTTAATTGTCTTCCATCTCACCTGTGTAATGCCCATACCTGATAAAACGTTTAAGACAAGTTACGTTTTGGCAAAAAACAAAACAGTCAAGCAGTAAAACTCCAAATTCAAAAATTCTCAGCATTAACTTAACACAGTGAACCATGAAAACAGCACAAAATGTGCTCAAAATGTCCACCGTGAGCCCTGACACAAGCAGAGAGACGGCGACGCCACCGACTGATCGCTGCAACAACAATTGAATGGTGAAGCTTTCTGCATTCTCGACTAACAGTAGCTGTTTTTGCTCTACAATACGTCATTAAAACAAAACATCTCAGGTAAGGGTACTACACAGGCTTCGTTGAACTGCAGTTGTGTCCTGCGCAGACTCACGAACAAGTCCTCTAAATTTTACAAAATTTCATCAGTGATCAGTTTTAAATTAAATTACGCTGAAAATTCTCTGGCTTTGTTTTTTCGTGGACACAGTGTAGTCAGCAAAAGAAAATGTGACCTATTTTGTGTAAAGTGAAAATGGAATATAAACTGCTGTACATTACTAAAAATAACATTCATAGATAGTGTAACAAGAGGTCAACGTAATTTGACAAAAAGCGCCTCACGGGGGGCCCATTCCCCGGTTAGGGGTCACCCCAGGGGGTCGACAGTTGTACCGTTGAATTCCTGGGGTAGGGTTTCCTATTAGTGTTCCATAGTAACTATAGGCCTAGTATGCACCGTTTGGCCACAGTGCACACGCGTGACAACCAACCAACCAACGACCAACCAACAAACCAACGACCAACGACGTCACGACACAGCCTATCTCAATAAGCGCCTCTTTTACTAACGTAAAGTGAGGCGCTTAATAAGCGCCTCTTTTACTAACGTAAAGTGAGGCGCTTAATAATACTGGTATACGGATTTTTAAAAAACGTTTTGTTGCAGGCGTCTTCAGAAATGGTTTTGGCTAGTTGTGCATGCTGATTTCTAATGTGTAGTCAGTTGTCTTCTATTATCTCAGGATTCTTAGCAATAAAAACCACACAGGCTTAAAATGAACAATAACACAGTCATATAGACAAATTGACGACATACAAATATGTTCA
>Ga0209339_1000914_pt1 | contig 11710 bp, 6 predicted proteins | sample OlaalgELextract3_FD_187376 | JGI IMG/M metagenome (GOLD analysis project Ga0209339, IMG submission 187376) | Olavius algarvensis symbiont microbial communities from Tuscany, Italy - Type A ELBA extract 3 (SPAdes) (version 2) | ecosystem: Host-associated > Annelida > Digestive system >...
GCCGTTTTGATGGGTTAGCCAGCCAATAAGGAAAAATAAATCGGCTAGGGGTCTATTTAGTATGAGCATGGTAACTAGCCACAGAGGGCAATAATGGTCATAGAACCAGTGGTTTGATGAGTGGGCCTAAGTGATGACAACTTAACTGTGTGATTTGTCAGGTTTCATCGTCGACCTTGGCATCCAGCTGACTCTCATGTTCTGGCAGCCAGCAGCTGGTGAAGAATACGTGCTATACATCCTGTCTGGTCTCTGGGGAATGTCAGATGGTGTCTGGCAGACTCAGATTAACGGTTTGTTCTTGTGCACACAATTGTATTCACGTTGTCTCAGCAAGTTTGGGATGGAGCAACTGTGCATTTTGGCCTAGCAGAATACATCGCAGGTTTACAAAATTTTCAGCAACAGTTTTAGTCGTCGTATGATGAACTACGATGGTCATTTGTGATTCGTCACCGGTCACATGCTGTTGTCTCCTATAGAACATGCCATCTTCCAACTGTCACATGTTGGCCGTCATGTTCATCGATATAGAAATGCACGGTCCGTCGGTCTCTATGAGCCATCACAACGAAGCCTAGTATGGAAACTTCTCGCTCTCCATTACACAGCTTTTTGAAAAATTATGGAAAAATGTGTTGTGTACAGTCGTTTAAAATGAAATATGTGACTTGAACATGAAGTACGTTAAGTTTACCCCCATAGTAGCTCGGCATTTTTGCATATTTGTTGATGTCATAACGAATTACAATCAGAAAGTAAGTAACAGCTACTGCAGCAGAATTTCTGCAGCAAAAGTTCCAATAAAATTTTACTTATATTTTTATGTCGTTACATGACACAGCAAATATGCTACATCTTATGCGAACATTATTTCATTGAGTAAAAATATCAAACTGGCACAAGCATTCATTTGATATGACATACTTCTGATATCTGCACTCGAGTCATGGTACATTTCCACACTATTGACTCATAACATTGTCATATTTACTTGTGCAGTAACGTTTTGTCATATTATAGACTTACAGGCACTTAAATTGAAATTTTAAAAATTTAAACTTGTTTGTTTTGTATAAATAATAATTGTGATGAACACAACTGGTATTCACTGCTTATCGTTTAGGACGTAATGTATTTTCATTATTTGAAATTGAACTGGACCTACCCGGTACATACATTTTTGTTGTAATATGGGTTATGTTAAAATAAAAAAAAACATCAAAGTTATAAATTTTTGCTATTACAGTTGTGTTTGTTAACTACTGACTGTAGCACTGTACGGGTGTTTGTTCGTGGACGAAACCCCAGCGGCTTTTGCCAACTTTCGCCTGTGGCAATCTCTCGGCTTCGTCATCCCGTTCGCTTACAGCAACTTCCTCTGCACTGATGTTAAGCTGTACATTCTGACAACGATGCTGGTTCTTGGCATGACCGGTTGCATAATCGTCGAGTTCAGATGCAGAACCTCATCAAAACAGCCTCCGCACTCTATAGAGTAATACTGTACTATATTTTGATATGCCAAAGCTGTTAGACCCATATCATGTAAAACTAAGAAATAGGCTCCGAGTGAAATGGTATGGTACGATATAGAGGGTTCAATGTCCCACTTGACACATTATAGGTCATTTCGTGGACGATGGCTCTGAGTGGAGAAGTTAAAAATTCATATAAGTAGTTGAAATGTCTTACTGCAGAACAAAACAATTCGAGACCATGATAATGTAGATACATAGCAACAGATGGATAAAGTAAGTGTTAGAGTCGTCAAAATAACGACAAGAGGTCATGTTAATAAAAGAAAGGTGGGTAAACTGGATAGGCAGTGCCACATGGTGAAGTACTTCCAAAGTAAGGCAAATGATTGCAGAAAACTATGGTAAACAAGTGATGATAGGTACAGTAAACCTGACCCTGCACCTCACGGCAGGGAACAAAAACAAGTACCTTGCTGACTGTTGCCAGAGCAAGGTAAATAATACTGAGTTGGCTGATGAAGAAAGACGGTGGACGCATGTATCAGAATCCAAAGGAAATACGTTCATTGAACTGGCATGTCTGAGTTATTTTGTTTTATGCCATCTACATCTACCTCGGCAAAGAACCTGAAAACCACTTCGTTGGCATTAAATTGTGTCGAGTGACTTACCAAGCGGATTGCAGGGTCGGCGTTATTATGTACACTGTGACGTCACGACATTACCATGCTGCTGTCACAGCTTTTAACTGATACGGATTCTGTTTTTTTCTGTTAATTAATACCGTCAACTTTGAGGAGTCCAGTTGTGCTAATGTTTGGTCTAATTTGCAGTGACAGTGGTTTCGTTAAGAGTGTATTTTGGATTATGTATTACAAATTTTAAATGAAATGAATCAATTTTAAGCGCTGACTTGAGATTGTTACTTGCACAACTGAAATAATTTTAGCATTCAAAGTTATAACTTGAATTTAAGCTATAATACAAAATATGTTGAGCTGAAAATGTGATTGTTACCATGTCTAGGAATATGACGCTGCCAACTGTGCCTAGTCAAGAACAAAGAAACGATGAATTCAGCGAATTCTGACAAATCACTGATCTTCAACACAGCATGCTAAGTCACCGAAACAACAATATACTTCTCGGCGGATGTTTTCCTTTGTGTGAATGTATTTATGAGTTGTTATTTTCTAGGTAAACATACTGACAACACAGTGTCAGCAATATTCAATAAAACTGTTGTTAATTCTACTGTGGCAATGCAAACATATGAGGTGGATACTTCCACTGCAATTTCTGTACTCCAGTCTTACCCAACAACAGTATACAAAATACAAGTCTCAAGCCAAGCAGCAGCTGACAAACACAGAACATGGAAAATCATGATAGGTTCAAGATAAGTAGTGTGTTGTTAGACGTGAACAATGCACAAAATATGGGCACACTCAAAAGAGCTGGTGCCAATCTGACAGAACTTGCATGGCGGCTGGAACTAGACAGCCAAGGACCCCCGTGATTTGATGCCCCCACAGCAGCATCTGTACAATGGTCTTGCCCGTCCTGCGGACTATTCCACTGTTGCATAGGTATGGATTCGCCCGGCTGCAGGCGAGTCCATCTTGGCACAGAAATGAACTGCATCCTGCTGCCTACAGTCAGCACGGGTCGCCCTATGTGTTGGCACAGGACATGGTGAAAACACAATGCCAAAGCTCCGGGATATGCTGTGCATAGCCTGCAGTGGGATATGACCTCTGCTGTTAGAAACGAAGCTCGGCTGTCACAGAGAAACTGTACAATGTTACATAGATTTAGAAATGTTGTCGCGTACAAAAGGCACAAAACGTCACCCAACTGTCACTTTACGAAATGTTTACAGATCGAGTAATGCTAAGCTGTTGCAGACCAAATCTAATTACAATACCTCGGAAAATATAGCATATAATATTGCATTTACTAATGAATAGGACATAATATAAATACAATATAATAGAATGCAAGTTAGGACATCTCAGATTAAACAAATTATAAGTAAGTATTGGGAGTTCACACAGGCCAGTTCTAAAATATTACCTCTAATTGCTAGTGCTAATTTTTCCTGACTGACAATGACAGTTTAGTTTTACTGCCTCTTATCTACTGAATACATAATAGTGATAGACCGTGCTCATCTCAGTGGACCCACCACAAGCAAAGTAATGACAAACGGCATAAAGCTCGCTGATAACATGATCATTTGGCAAAATTTCTATGCTGCTTGCCATAGTCTGTTGTTTTCAATTTTTTATTTATATGACGCTGTTTACATGGTGTCAGTGTTGTTAACCAGAACCCGAGACACAAGGACAAGGAGTTCCATGCCAAGGTCGATGAATTATATTTCAAGGACAGATATCTGGCCTTATCGCCAGTCGACAGCGACTACGCTCTGCCAGTTGTCACCAACTTCTTGTGCCGCGTTACCAACTCAGCTCACTTGGTCGTCGGTACTTCGCTGTTCACGGTCAGCTGACCTCCGTGATCCGATATGTAGTGACGAGTCTTTCAGATGTTCATTGAAAACATTCTTGTTCGCTAAGTACTAGTGTGTCCAGCGCATTAGAGGTTTTTTCTACAACGATGCGCCATATAAATTGACATTATCTATCTATCTGTCTTATGGTAAAAGAGGTCTTGCAGAAATATGCACTTAGAATGGACTCCATTTGTTTTCTCAATAACACAAACAACCATGGCAAGGATACAGGAAATGGAAGTTCGTCCACTGACAATTAACAGATTTGTTTGTAAACAGTTTTTCTTGCATTAAAATACATCTAATCTGTTCATATTCCTGGCACTGTGTTAAGTACTGCACTCGCACTACATTCAACAAACAACTCTCTGTTCTAACTGTATACTGCACACAGAATTTCATCAATAGGTTAGGCCAAATAATACACAATTTTTTTCAGGTCCTAAAGGGGAGCAGTTGCTCCACCCTAAATCTGCCACTGGTTGGTTGGTGTTTAGCGGTACTTTCAGCACAACAAGGCTATGTCATGCCATGCCAACATAAAGTTTGTTAAAGAAATTTATTTCAGATAAGAAGCTGCAAACATGTGAGAGAGACGTGAAAGTTGTGACAAGATGATCATGATGAAGATGAAAAAGGAAAAAAAAAACAATAAACTAACACTATAATGAAAACATCAAAACAGTCTATATGAACTGTTTGTTTACAGCTCAATGCATCCTCGTGCAACTGATCTTTGTGGAGACTTACTCCTCGACATAGGCTTCACTGGACACGGCCCGTCTAGCCAAGCACTTGGCAAGGTAGTACAGACAAACACTAGGCTAACAGAAATAATACACAACACAAAAAAACCCAAACAAGGCCTAATGAAACTAAACTAGCCCTGGTTCAGGTCGCCTTTACACCATCTGTTCAGGAAACGGAGTGGGCCTATTCTATACTGGTCCCTTGTTCCACACGAGCCAAATCCACCTATGGTCCCCATTTCTGTCATAAGGGTATACAAATATAATCATAGGTCCTCAGTACACCAGCTTAACTCACAAACACTGCAAAGATGCAACTTGTAACTTACTGTCAATATAAGGTTTGTGTTCAGACATGTTCTGAGTGGGAGTTGAACTCGACATTTTTGTGAACAGCATCAGAAGTAAATTAAGAATCAGTAGATCGCAGTGATGTGAACGAGAACTCACAGATCCATCCCATCTCTTGTAATGTGGACAGTTTGCTAATGACGACTTGGTAAGCACTTGGCACATGATTTAGCAGCCCTGTTACCGGTACACATGCATGTAGGCACAGAGATGACAAATTGGCATTGCTATCATCTGGGTACAGGGTAAGCAGGGTTTAACGTCTATGCTGCTCTAGATCACGTGCCAAATACACTGAAAGTGTCAAAATATGGGCACTAGTACCACCGGCGTTCACTTCCTCCAAATTCTGGGGACACGTCCCACGTGTTCCTGTGGTTTACATCCATGTTAGAGATACACGATAACACAATATCGAATCAGAAAACCGCTAATATACAAGTGAATATAATCCCACATTAATAAATAACCAAGAAATTACGTTTGAAATATATGTAAGCCAGTAAAATGCAGATTTATATAGTGCATCACTGTGAAATTTATAATGCACTGGCTGCCAGCCCACTCTTCAGATCTGTATGTGATAAAAAATCTACCATTAGAATGTAAATGGCATAGACGGCAGATGGAGTGTGGCACGGCACGGCATGGCAGATCAGGTAACAGTAACTTGGGCAACAACTTATATTCAGACAACACTCGACATGCGGTATTACAAATAACATTGCTACACAAACAAGCATGTTGTACACCATAGCCCTACTAATCAATGTCACCCCAGAACAATACAGAAATCTAAACGACAATAGTAGTGGAATGGCCAACATACAAAACACACCAAAACCAGATACAGAGCTAAATGTGAATGCAAACAACATAATAGAACAAGATCAGCAACATACAGCTCTGCCTTAGTTGTACATCTCCACTGTTGTCACGACCACAGAGGTACTAATAGAATTGCTAGAGGCAATACCACAGATACCTAGCATTGCGACGAATGTCATCAAATTTATCATCCCAAAAATGACGGACACTTTAAAAGACAAGCTTCTATTGGACGGACGAATGTGCCACATCACAGCTACGTCGCAGTATCTGCTTACGTAAGTAATATTGTTTAAATGTGCTAAAATTTGGCAATATTTCGTCTGCCTGTGCGAAAGAATATTTAATTGCTGCAATATGTTAATGTCAAGTTAAAGTTGAAGTTCACAATCTTATAGCAAGCGGTTATCTCCGAGGTACTACTTATCTACAGACGCCATTTTTTGGGAGTATTCCGGTTATGACACTTTTTGTCAAAAGTGCGGAAGCTGTGGTCACAACTAACATCGTTATTGCAATTCACTGCTGACGTTCTGAGGCCTTTTTACAGCATGTTTTACTGATAAGATGGGGAATTTTGGCAGTGATTATTTCAAAAACCGAGATGAACATGAAAACAGGAGTTGGTGTAGGACAGGAGGAGCAGACTAAAGATTACTGGTACCTAAAAATGCTGCTGCTGCATCAGAAATGGCCGGGGAATACTGTAAAACACTCTGATTTCACTGGATCTTAATTTTGTGGTCTTAACTTCTTCAAAATCTGCTGCATAATAATTTTTGCAGACTTTTTTCACCAACTTTTTGGCAATTAATGCCAGTATTCCACAGGGTACTTCTGCTACAAGTAGTGTAAAAACTCTATAAGCAGACTTAAATGTAACACCAGCAATATTACAAATTATGCAACAGGCATAGCAGAAATATGACAGTGATGGGACAATTTAATACTAGTATTCAAATACTGTCATTTTGCCGGTAATGTAGCAAATTTAACAAATTCATGAAAATTACATGCATGCAAAAATTTCATGTTTTACAGTATATCCCAACTTAGTCAGAAATCTTTCCTTGAGCATTCTGATGCACAGTCAGCCATTGCTAAACCAACATGTAGCAAACACCTGAGACCTGAGCTATAATACTTCACAGTATGTGAATATTGTAGAATTACATAACAACTACTGAATGTGAACAAGTAACAACTCAAACCACAAACAATGTGTATACAGTGAAAACATTACCGTTGAGGTCAGTGGTCGACAAAGCTATCTTTAAAAGATACAATACTTGTGGAAATTAGGGCCAAATTTTCAATAAATCAGAACAGTAAGGTATGGTATAGTAGAGTTTAACGTCCCACTCGACGCATTATAGGTCATTTTGCAGACGGTTTTACGGGTCACATGACCCAACCAACAGTGTCATAGCACTGAAGAACGATGGTTAGTCAACCGCGTCAAGGGCCAATCCCACCAGAACAGTAAGAGACTCCTAATTATACAAAACATTATTACACAATGTACTGATATTTTCAGCACACCAAACAACAAATTGCATTCAAGTGCATAAAACACAGACAACTTTCTGTTAACAGATTTACAAGATAATATGTGTATGTGAATACTAACCAGCTGATTAAACCCATGATACTGACATCAAGTCAGAAGTTATATGTTACAGATAATTACTGAGCTAGCTGGGAGTAGAAGCAGCAGTCGACAGACTTGAAGAAGACGAGTTGTTAGCTGTCACTTTCTTTCTTCGTTCTTTGTATTCTCTCACGCTTATTGGAACAATAGTCTACACCGACCACACACCATCAACTTATCCCCTAGTTACACTAAACAGGACATCTAAATATCCATGTTTAGATAGCCGGCTCCATTAACAAGTACAACAGTCACATTCCAAATTTTATTCATCTGTGAAACTAAAGAAAAAAAACTTTCATGCAGTTTGTCCGCACACAGGGTGACCACTTGTATGGAAAACCTGGAAATGTCGGGGAATTTGACAGCTGTCAGGGAAATGTCAGTGATTTTACTAAAAATCAGGGAAATGTCAGGGAAAAAATCTTTCTCAGGGAAAAGTGGCCTAAAACTGACTATTGTTAGCTGCATATTTGCATCCATTTTTGACTTTCCTAAGTTTGTGTATTTCATTTTGGTTTTGGATCATGCACTGTTGCATTCCTACCTCCACCACTGACAATAACACTAGTACAGGCATGACGTGAGTAACACTTAACATAGGCAGGAGTGCTGCAAACCGTCAGGGAAATTAATGATGCCAACCTGTATTACTGTATATGTAGCATCCAACGTTTCTTGTATTGTTTTTAACAATATCGTTGTTACCAGTTTTCTAAACTATAAATTTTCATTAACTAACTACATTGTGTCTGGAGAAACTGAGCCCCTACGATTTACGTGAAAAAATGGCGAAATGTCAACCAAATCGAAAGAAAATAAAATACAACAATTTTTAATGATATTTTTATGATACTGGAAAATTAAATTAAAATAAATCAATGGAGGAATTAGTAATCTCAGTTTTAATTATAACAGCCAAAATGGTGTTCACACATACTCAGCTGCACACCAGTATTCCTGACTTACATAAACTCAGCAAAACATTTTCACATTCATATAAAATTTACCATGGCGCTGCCCTGTCTATTATCAACTAATGTGCAAATTACAGTAAAAATTGGAGAAAGTATGAGTTTAATATGGTGACCGTCGAGGCAAGTTAACACATCTTTATTATGCATCAAAACAGACCAAAAGTCCACAGTGACTGAACATTTTGTGCAACAGACAGCACAAGCAAAATATGCAGATGTTGACAAAAGAAGTATAAAATGAACAAATACAGAACATGCTCTCTAAACAGAAATATAATATACACTGTGTTCAGAAAAAACACCCACTTATATTTTCTTGCATAACTCTTAGAAAAAGCAACCAATTTGAATGAAAATCTCAGCCAAAATAGCTAATGAAATGATGATTCTAACAGCATAAAAATAATTTGTATTCTTCTTAAATATTTTTTGCTAGCAGCAATGGAAACCGGACATCAGTAAAAGTGTCGTTACAGCAATAAGATTTAATAATAATGTGATCTCTAATGAGAGATCACATTTAATAATGTGATCTCTAATGAGAGATCACATTATTATTAAATGCACATGAATAAATAAAAAGTATGAAGCAAACCACTTTCTGAAGATGTTTCCTGATGCAGGATAAAGTTTTCATGGGTTAAAACATTTAACGGAGAAAGTGACAACAGTGGCATCATTGACTCATGTTCTGGTTGTGGTCGACCACACAATGCCCACCCCACTGCAAAGATCAACAAAGTTAAAAATCCTGCACTGATATTTTTTATCAGTGTCTTTACCCCATCAAAACTTCATCTTCTGTCAAAAACAACTTGAGCAAGTGTTTTTCTACGTAATTTTTTTCACTCACATCCATATAATCAGATGTTTATCGTCAATGGTAAATCTCATTGCCGTAACAACACTTTTATTGACGTCCAGTTTACATTGCTGGCAAAGAATGTTTAAGAATAATGCAAATTATTTTATGTTGTTAGAATCCGCATTTCATTAGCTATTTTGTCTGAAATTTTCATCCATATTGGTTTCTTTTTCTAAAAGTTATGCAAGCAAACAAAAGTGGGTGCTTTTTTCTGAACACAGTGTATTAAATTTGTGTTCAAAATGTCCATGTGCACAGATACAGGCAAACAGATGTGATGTCCAAAATCTCGTCTTTATTAAGAATTCCATGTTTGCTAGCTATCACACTAACGTTATCGTGGATCTGTTATCACATGACATAGCTTATTGTAGTGCTGTGGCAATAAGTAATGCATTGATAGAAACTGCAATGTTCAGCTTAACATATCATCATGCTTTCTTCAGCATATGGTAACCCCACCACTCTAGTTTTCTAGATGTTTAGTACTGACTGAACATCTTTGCGAAATTCCGACTATATCTGGTGGGGTAAATGTCTCGTTTTTCAACCGATATCTAGCTGCAAGTGGGAACAATACAAGGTAAACCGATAGTTACTATGGAACGGTAATAGGATCTTGTTGGAGATTTATTGCTGTTACTTATCTGTACAGCTGGCATGCGATCTGTTAGTGACAGCTAAGTTTTCTGTCAAAGTTATGTGACAAAGTTGTGCCCTGCTACTGACACATATTCAAAATTATTTGTTCAGAATATTTCATTCATTCCTACTGTCTGTGATCTAGCTCGTTCAACACATTCATTAAAAATTGAACATTGATAACTGAACATTTAAAAAAAATATTTTTCAGTAAAACTTTTCACTGTTATCAACAGAACTGTGTTCCGGTGTAATTTCGTTCGATTTGGTCAAGATTTAGCGATTTTTGTAAAGAAACGGGGCGAGTTTTTCCCAGACAGAGTGCAGTTACATTTGACAAACTAGCCATACCTCACTTCAAGTGCTTAGGCTATTGTCTTGTAAAAACAACTCAGATATAGCATGATGAACCACATCACACCTCAGCCCTACAATTAATATTTCTACTATTACTATTTACTACTTTTCACTGAAATTTTAAACAATTCAGTTGTAAGTAACTGAATACATGTACAGACAATGCTGACAAAATAAACTGTACTTTTTATAGACTCAAAGGATGTAGAAAGGAACCAGAATAAGAGAAGCAAATAGACGTACTGAAGGCCGTGGCCGATGAGTATCAACAGCTTCAATATTGAAGTCTATGTGCTCAGAACGACATCCGTATGCTACAGGGGTCAGCTTGATCACAGTGTGCAGTGGTACACGAATGTATGGCAGCTCGTCTGATACAATATGCACATATAAAATCTTTGTTCTCTGCCAATCACACTGATATAGTTATAGCTATAAGCAGGTCAATGCTATTTTAACAAGCCAAAAGACACAATGGCACCCCTGCAGTGACTCTGGCCATGTTATGGTGCCTTGTAAATTGTCGTATTATTGTTACAATTTGGATCATGTCTATCCACAAGAAAACTTAAATGTTTCGTTTGAGTAGTGATATAAATGTACTGTCTTAAATCTCCTTCGCAGCAATGCTGGCATGAATGCACCTCTCAAAGATGCAACAAATATCCAACAGCAAAGCATTTCATGTGAATTTTATTATTTCAATGCACTTGCCAATTGCCCATCTTTTGTATTTCATTTTTGTTATCACTATTATTCACCAGATCTTAAATAAATATAAAACTAACAGAAATAGAACAAACCATATAATGAACATCATTCTGTTATGCATAACACGACAAATACAAACATTTCTCGTATCTATACAACAGCCGGAAACAAGAATTACAGTATGGCTGCCTGGTTGGCGCAGTTATAAAGCTAATTCCGGTTATTGGTCGTCGTAATCATTTGGAGACACTTTTTTGGAACTTGTCATGATCGTAAACCTCAGGTTTGCTGTTGGAATTTTGATACTGTCTATCCAGTTCCAGAGATATAACTATTTCTGGTATGGGCAGCCACATTGCTGTCTATCACAGTTCCAGAGATATAAATATTTCTGGTACGGGCAGCGCAGCCACATTGCTGTTTCTTGTTGTCAGTCGTTGTCGCAACTGTTTGGTCCCCCTTACCTTCACTTGGCCACATCTGAGATGTGATGTTGGTCTGGAGGAAGGGGAATATAAATAAAAACTGTCTCTGTGCTACAGTATTGTGTACTATTATAATGGTGCACAAAGATACGAGC
>Ga0209339_1000916_pt1 | contig 11700 bp, 7 predicted proteins | sample OlaalgELextract3_FD_187376 | JGI IMG/M metagenome (GOLD analysis project Ga0209339, IMG submission 187376) | Olavius algarvensis symbiont microbial communities from Tuscany, Italy - Type A ELBA extract 3 (SPAdes) (version 2) | ecosystem: Host-associated > Annelida > Digestive system >...
CATGTCGTGAAGACAGAATGATGATATGTCCAATCGTTTTGAGACAACACCGGAACGTTACAGACGACAGACGTCATGCTCATGGCATATAGCCAACCGTCTATATAGATAGACGGTTGGCTAAAAATGGTAAATAATGATAAAGAACTTCAGGTTGCGTTGTGTAATACACTGTGTCCTGAAAAAAGTGGCCCCCTTAAATATGTCTAAATTTCTTCAAAAATACAGAACCTTATTTAATTATCATTTAACAGCATAAATTAGCATCTAATTGCAATATAACGACGAATTTTCGAAATAATCCATCATACCATCATTGAAATATTAACAATTATAAATTGGTACTCGAAAATTGCAGTTTCCAATATTATTTACTTAACGACGTCAATATTACTCACTCTGACGTCAACACTGATGCACTTTTCATTTTATCTAAACAGCACAGAATACTCGACTGCGAAAGTGTGTGAACGCTGACAGTGGACATTTTGAACAGCATTTGTAACCGTGATTGCTTTGCAGACTGTTCATTGGTTTTAACACTGATAGTTTCGTTTTGGAATATTGCATTATTGGTGTGTTGCTGAAAGCAAATAACAATGTCACAATCCTGAAATTGAACTCACTTGCAATATAGCACAATGTTCAAATGGATGTTAGTGTATTGTCTGTAATTTTCAATGATTTCAGTTCAGTATTACGAGTGTTACTGTACTTTACTCAGGAGGGGACGCTTTTTTCGGGACACAGTACACAATGTATATTGTGCTGTTTATTGCAGAATGAGCTACCTCTCACTTTGAAGCATATTAGTTCTTCTCCAGCCTACAAATGTAATATTAGAAATTATCTATTGTCAATATATTCAAAGTATCTTTCAATTTGTTACATTGTTGTAATTCTAAATTCAAGATGATTTCCTGAACATTACTTACATATCTGCACTTATGCGCTGTTGCGCATGTATGTTCGTCTGGTTTTTAATTAAAAGGACTTGTTTGCTATAAGGCGGCCAGCACTGATAGGCCGTATGGGGCTTTTCTGGCAGCCTGCCTTTGTGTTGACATCATTATATGGATGTCACTGTGAGTAAAAAAACTGCACCCTTTTTATTTGAGCATAACTTTGGCAAATACTGTCTGATTTTAATAATTCTTTCACTGTTGCAGACATAAAGTAACTGTGAATGATTGTACCCTAAAACCTACCACTGCACCGCGAATCTGCTAGTGCACTACCTTGTAAAATTGTCTTCCTTTAGCACGGACATACGTTTGAAGTCTTCCTCGCCACTGGTCAATAGCCGTGTTGTGGAATTCTCATACAGGAAGCCGTTGTGGCTGGACTTGCACAGTCGGCTCAGGTGGTCAATTCTCACCCAGTGTGCGACCCCACAATCCGGCAACTGGGTTTCGACCTCCGTCGGCAACAGTAGTCTCCGCTGAACCATATTCGCACAAAACAAAGACACTGCGGTGTCTGCAGAGGAAATGGCGACTTACAGACATTGATTTGTGTCGTTGTGGCGAGACCCAGACAATGTCCAACATTGTCGAATCCTGTCCCCTGACAAAACTGAACGGTGGCTTATCTCGGCTACACTCTGCGGATGAAGACACCGTTTCGTGGCTGACCAGTTATGGTCCGTGACACGCACACGAGAAGAAGAAGAAAAATAGGCTCATCAAAAACTGACTGTTCAAGATAGCGCCAGACATCGCTGAGCCGCCATTTCAATTAATCCACACTATGGATTTGTCTCTGGTACAAACGACGCTGCATGACAGTCCACTTTTGCTCCAAAATTTTTCAAGAAAGTCTTTCATTAGTTTTTGGCACCATACGCATTTGAATAATGCAATGTTTTCATCAGAATCTTATCTTCGTCGCTAAACCCATAATTTCACATAAACTAAATTAACAGGCACTTTAAACAGGTAAACACCGAATGATGTAAGCATGACGTTATTATGATGTCGTGAAGCAGCATCGAAGAAGATAGTAAAAGATATCACCAGAATTTCCTGGTTTCTAACAACAATGAAATTACCACATACATTGCAGATTTATTCAACAGTGTCTCTGACGAAGTGTATTCGGTTGCATTTTTAAAGGTAATGCTGGCAGAAATTATACGCGAGTAGCAAATTCAATTACAGATAATTCTGTCTGCAACAGTGAAAGAATTATTGAAACTGGACAGTCTTTCTGAAAGTTATGCTCAAATGAAAAATGGTCCAGTGTTTTTTTTTGACTCACAGTGTATGTATGCTGTACTCTGGGCAAGTAAAAATGCTCGTTTGATAATACATTATCGTCATCATTATCATTATTGTTATTACTATTATTAGTTTAACAGTATCAGATGTTAAAGTTGAATAATAAAAAAAAGGACAACAGCAGCATCAGCAGCAGCAGCAGCAGAAGAGACAAAGTTGACAACTCACACAAGGTTAGCAACACGAGACTTAATGACGTCAACATCACCATTAGCCATCTGTGCAATGCAAGCAACGTGCCGGTAGCCATCAATGAGTTCTACCAGCTGCCAAACACAACAACTCTCTTCATCAGCCCACAGCAACCTCAGCACCAGATGATGCTTAGTACCACTATCATCATCATCATCACCATCATAATCTTCAGTCATTCGTAGGCCTAATGGCCTGTAGACTGATCTTGAACACAAATGTCTTCAGGGAGTTGTCATCTATATGTGTGCAGTACTGAATCTTTGCACAATATCAGTCGAAACGTTCCTTGAAGCAGTTCACAGTGGAAGCCAAACTAAATCTTCCAGCAACAAATTCCAGAAGTTCACAATACGTAGTCCAAGAACATTTGCTTGTATTGACGTTCTGCAAGCTCTTTTCTGCAGTTTCAACTCATAACCACGCGTTGATACACCCTCGGTAGGTTGTGCTAACGGCAACAGTCCACGAGGTAGAAACCTTGCAGATGTTTAAAAGTTTCTACGGGATCACCACGTAGTCGGCGGTAGGACAGTGACGGCAGGCTCATTTTCTTCAGCCGTTCCTCATAGCTCAGTTGTGATAGCCCAGGAATCATTTATGTGACTCTATGCTGTACAGCTTACAAAAGCTCAACGTTCTGCTTCAGCTGAGGATGCCAAACTACATTCCCATACTCCAAATGAGGTCAGACCATGACCGTATACAGCTGTTTCATTAAAGTTATACCGAGATGTTGAACGACCTTCTTATTAAACCTAATAATCTGTTGGCTTTGCATGCTGCTTGTGCTACATTATCTGAAAACTTCAACATATTATCTACACGTACACCGAGATCTTTTTCTTCCTTTGATTCCTGCAAAATGTATCGGCTTCCGCTATCATCCTGCATAGTGTACTGCTCATTCACATTGACTTGAATCTCAACTGCCACTTTTGGGACCAATTACCAAGCTGGTCCAAGTCTGATTGCAATGCTAGTCTATCAGTGTCACAGGTTACAGGTTATCATCAAACAAATTATGAGGCCAGAAAACCGAAAACTTGGTTTGGATTCAGTTTTAAACAAGAACATGGCTATCGCAAACAGATCGCGCATCGGCTGCACACATGATACATCGACGGCATCAATAATAACCCTGTGACCTTGAAATCTGGGTTAAGAATCACTCAAGGTCAATGGAAATGGAACCATTGGACAGCTCATACACGACATACTATTAGTTGAGTTATTTGACAATGAATATTATCGTGATCTTAAAATGTGGGTTAAAGATCATTCAAGGTCACTGAAACTGGTACCATTCAAAAGCTTGGGTATGGTTTCCTATTCGCCTTCTATAGTAACTATGGCCGTATCGTTAGCAGTTTATGAGATATCCAGCGTCAAAAATGGAGTGACCTTTAAAACTTAGTTATGAGTTGTTCAAGGTCACTGAAAATCGCACCATTCGATAGATCATATATGCCTTTCTATCACACTGGAAACCAAATTATGCCTCTGTCAGACACAGATAGTCCCAGTTTTCGGTAGAAAGATAGATAGATAGATATATATTTCAAATGCAATCACAATGGTTGAAATGCAACAATACATAAGAAAGTTGAACAATAACACAAGCAAAATGCAAAACAAATCACAAAGTCCCTTCCATAACGTGAAGCTTTGGCCAGTGGAATTTGATATGGATATGTAGGGCACAGAACCATCTGACTATGAGATACTTTAATAGGAGGAAACAGATGGGGTGTTTTGGGTCTTTAATTTGTCTAAACAAGTTTTGTGTGATCATATCACAATGATCGTCTAAACGTTCAAGACGTCTAGAACGTCTAGACGTTCATAATGACTCAGTATATGATGGGCTGGAAACAACAGTTTTGATGTAAGGATGCAAGACATAGGCAACCATGAAGTATCTGTGCTCTCATCTTGTTACAGCTGATACATGGGCACTAAGAAAGATCCTGAGGATACCGTATACTCGGCATGTCTCAAACGCAGAATGTAGAGGAACCACTGGTTATTTGTCAAACTCCCATCTGGTCACAGAGGTTTGCAGCTCTTTGGCCACAGTGCCCGCAGCTCAGCCACAAGGATCATCACCAAGCTCTCGCAGCGGCACTGCAACGATTACCATCCGACTGAAGGTGGCCATGGCCAACAGGAGGACCTAGCCATATCTGACTTCGTGCAATGGAGACAGATCCGAGTCCACTGGATGCTTCCAATGTGACAACTAGCGGTACATCATGTACATAGCAACACTCCAGAGAGATGGAAGAAGAAAAAGCTGAAAGACTGATGTAAAGTTAATAGTAGACAACTAAAAGACAGAGAGATGTTCATAGTGATGGAAACAAAATACAGTAAGTACAACCTGACGTGTGCTGAGATCAAGCTCAGAAGAGTCGAGACACGCAGAGTTGATTAGCACAGGAACATCATGGTCACGTACAGCTGGACAGTCATGCAACTTGCACGGCACTTGCAGATGTAAAGTTGTTAAACTGGCTAAACACAAAGACATCAAATACTAACCTGACAAGCACCATCTTCGCTACCATTAACATCGAGCTACTGATTCAATGCTAACTGATGTTGTCCATGGCCTTTTGTGCTAGTGGCTTTGTAATAATAAAAATAAAAACAAGTGTCAGCAAGATGCATACAAGGGAAGGGGGAAGCGATGCAGTTAACATTATTTGCAACACCCGCCCTCTTCTCAATGGCAACATTTCCATCGCTTACTGTATGCCTCTATCTACTCGACTTCATGTGATGCCGAGCGCTGTCTGTCTGTCTCAAACTTTGAACAGATCACATATGACTTCATATGAGTTTCTAAACTAACCACGTGGGTATCTGGCGATGTGTCTGAGATATAATAACGTACTGGTCAATACTTGAGTATTTCTTGTACCTCGCCTGGCAATTAGCTGCCACTTCGGAGACTGTAAAGCACTACTTGTCGCAAATCTTACTTGTGCAAGTGGCGCTATAACAAGTGACCAGACCTGAACCTTTACAGATGGACAGCAAACAGACAAACAGATGGACAGAATGCCCAGCATACATCGTACTGCACAGTGTTGCATGGTTACAGGTCATCATAGCTACAATGACATGACAAGACGCACAAAACAGGAATGATGACGACCATGACGACAAGTGATGACAGACAGCTTTCACTGTCATGAACGAGGCATACTATAATGTTCTCTAAACTAATCAGCACTAGCCTATATCAGCATGACAATACACAACACATCCAACTTTACTTACTAACTGGGATATGACATTCTCCATAGTTGTTCAAGTCATGCAACATCTGATTTAATATTGCTGGCAAGCTTCGTCCCTTCACTTCACAATTTGAAATAAACTGGCACTCCAACTATCAACAAATATTAATAGAACATTTCAGTATCTGTCACATGACAAATATACACAAGTAAAAAATGAAAGAGAGCAACACGTCCCTCATGGGCATGTACGCTGACGATGTTCTGTCACGAACTGAAGACTGTACTTTTTTGGTCGTCATTTGACAATGATAAGGCGATCGGGACTGTACTGCACAGTACTATTGTCTGCCCGCAACTACCAACTGTCGGCACTTCTGTCCTTTTTCAAAATTTTGTACGGTTCCCCTGCAATGTTTTTGACATGATAGTGTGACCTTAATCAGAAACTTACACTGTTACTTACTTAAAGGATCCAAACTTAGCCTTTAAAGTCCACTGCTGTACATGCTTATGATGTCTCTTTCAACTTAATCACTAACCCAAATAAGCCTTCAATCATACAGTTTCACTCAACTCACTCACCTCGTTTAAAGACACATAAAACTGCATACTTAGAGCTTAACAAGAAGCTCAGCTATTGCTGAGAGGCTGCGCAATGCCTCGTGTTGTTGACTATTTTGGTTAGTCACTGAAGGCTGCTCTAAGTAGACGGATTAATATGGTGACTTTCGCAAATCTAGGCTCTGTCTGTCTACTAAGTTTGAAGTTCGTAGGCCTTCGCGTTCGGAAAATACAGCACATTTAGTGTGTCAGTGGTCTATCTACAACATTTTCCCAGTTATTCGTGCCACAATTGCAAAAAATCGTCATTTTTACGTATCCCGGCCTTCATTTTTTGTTTGCCTTGGAAACGCCCCTGTGGCAATCACGCAAAACGTTGCATGAATGAAAAGACAATTCAGTGCTTGCCAAACCCCTCGCAGCATGTACCTATCTATATTCAATAGTTTTCGAGTTCTATGATGCTTAAGTCAATACGTAAGTCCAAAAATCGCTATTTTTACCACATTTTTGTTTCCCCTGGGGACGCCCCTGGGGCAATCACGCTAAATGTTGTATGGATGGAAAGATAATTTGATGCTTACAAATTGTCTCGCTGCATGTGCCCATCTAACTATAACCGTTTCTGAGATAGAGCGAGATATTGGTCGAAAATCGTCATTTTTTCATACCCCCCTTGCATTCGACGCCCCCATTAGGGGGGTTCCCGTCGGAATAGCGTCACCCCGTTTGGTATGAAAAAAACTAGAATGGCTTGGCTACCCGACGGTGAAATAATTTTGAAGATATGTTTATTCATTTTGACATGATCCACGAACGTGACAGACAGACAGACGGACAGACAGACAGACTTAATCACTAACCCAAATAAGCCTTCAATCATACAGTTTCACTCAACTCACTCATCTCGTTTAAAGACACACAAAACTGCATACATAGAGCTTAACAAGAAGCTCAGCTATTGCTGAGAGGCCGCACAATGCCATATATGCCGCGTGCCGGCATATATGGCACTTATGCATAGCATCGCACGGTAAAAATTACACAACAGCAATACCTCAAGTGCTTTCAAGTAGTTAGCAACTTTCTTAAGAACAAGCTCATATCTCGCTGTTTTAACCACAGCATCGAAGACAAAGCACAGGTTAAAAACAAGCACATTCCGAGCCATGTAATCAAGTGAAATGTGGATTGGACAACCAACAACCTTGTGATCCAAAAAGTTACTACAAGTATAAACATAACAAAAAATAAACAACATTACCACATAGTCAAGATAAAGTTAATCCCATATTTTAAGGCATTTGTTCAGAACAGGGCCACAACAACTAAGAAAGATGCAATGATGGGTCCAACCGTTGAAGGTTGATGGTTTTACGAACCTTCAAAGGTTTTTTACACTCAGCTATGCTAGAGCATGACTTATGTATAGGAGTACAGGTGGTGTGTTGGTTTGTCTGTCTGTCACATGATGATACTGACACAACACTAATGACTGTAGAATCATGCACTTTTCACTGTCAGACAGCCTACTAACTCTGGCTAATACTAACTGTCATACTCAAGGTCCCAGCGCAACCCCCTTGCAAGCGCTTCAAATAAGACATAAGCAGGTAAATGGTGGAAAAAGCCAATTTTTCGACCAATAAATCGTTACATGTCGGAAACGACAGAAGACATGCATATAGTTACAATGGAAGACTAATAGGAAATTGTATATGGACTTTTGATTAATACCAACTTCGATAACCTTGAATGACCTTGAACGACTGCAATGTACGCGGTGACACATAATTACCGGACCCCTTAGCTTTAAACAGCGTAACTTAGTCAATGTACAGTTTATTTAAATGAAAATTTCAGACAATATAGCTGAGGGAATGTTAAGTCTGAAAATTATTAGTCTTTTTTTGGTTAAATGTTCTTTATCAGCAGCAGTTAAAACAGACATCAGTAGAAGTGCTGATCGATCACTATAGTCTGACGCCCTACCATTACACCACACCAAAGGTAGGTCATTTAGTCCCGCTAATGTGTCCCCTGTCACCTGCTCCAGTCAAACGCCTCCTCCTGGTCACTTGCCCCCTTGGTTAAAGCCCATGCTAAACTGCCAATACTAGCCGCATATCCGTATCTCGCAGCAGGCGACAGAAATAGAGATCACTGTGAGATACAGATATGTGCCTAGTAGCCTATTGGCAGTTAAGTGTGGGCCTTAATCATGGGGGCAAGTGACCAGGAGGGGACATTTGACTGGGGGCAGGTGACGAGGGACACTTCACTGGTGCTAAATGACCTACCTTTGGCATGGTGTAATGGTACGGCGTCGGACTATAGCGATCGAGCAGCACTAGTCTTCTACTGATGTATCTTTACACTGCAGCTAGTAAAGAACATTTAACCAAAAGACAAATTATTTTTAGCTTTGCAGACTCAGCATTCCCTCGGCTATATTGTCTGAAATTTTAATGTAAACGAGCCGTATATTGACTAAGTTATGCCGTTTAAAGCTAGCGGGTCCGGTAATTTTGCCTCACCGTGTATACGTAGAAGTGAATGTAGATAGACTGGGACCCATACTATCTGCAGCAAAAAGATAGCTTAGCTCCACATCTATAGAATTAACTGATGTACAATGACCTTGAATGATCCTTACCCCAGATTTCGAAGGCATGCCATGATTCGACACTGAATATCTCACAAACTTTACGAGATAGACAAATGGTTACTATGGTTTACTAATACAAACTGATATGTGGCCTATCCAACTGTGCCACCACCAATGACCTTAACAGTCATTTAATCTGTTTTCTCTGAAAACTTTTCCAGTTTCTGATTATGTCCAAGCGATCTAACAAAGGATGACATTGCCTGTGACCTTAAGTGACCTGAAGGTCATTTTTAGGTACTATAAATGCTTTCATTGTCTCTATATCAAATATAGATATGTGGTTTACTAATACAAACTGATATGTGGCCTATCCAACTGTGCCACCACCAATGACCTTAACAGTCATTTAATCTGTTTTCTCTGAAAACTTTTTCAGTTTCTGATTATGTCCAAGCGATCTAACAAAGGATGACATTGCCTGTGACCTTAAGTGACCTGAAGGTCATTTTTAGGTACTATAAATGCTTTCATTGTCTCTATATCAAATATAAATCATATGGAAGAGCATGTGATTTGTCATTGCCCACTGAGTGAGCACATTCGATCTCAGTTTGGTACTCTTGTCTTTTTCTAACATTGCCGTTTTTTATTGTGCTGAAGTCGATGTAGTTTGACGTATGTCAGTTGATTTTGTCGATGAATGACTAAAACTGTCATTTCATTTTTTTCTTGTGTTAGTTTGAATTTCGCTTGGTGATTTGTTATCTTGTGAGATTATTTGTACTTTTATATGTGTTTGCTGTATTTTTGCAATTTGACAGCAGTGTTTTTCTTTTCTAGTTCTCTATGTTCGCTTATTACATTTCTGCCAATAAAGACTACTACTATGAAAACATATCACAATGGTCACATGTAATATGTGAGCAATTATTTTCACTGTCGTATTCAACCGAAAGGACAGTTACATGATGCTGACCTCGTGGTGCAGTGGAAAGTCACTGCATGGCCTGTCTGGCTGCCAGGTCCCGGCAGTTTAGAGTTCAACTCCGGACCCGGGTGGCTTGTTGGTACATGCAGGTCAACTAAGTGCATACTTAGAAATTAATATCTCGGGCAAGCATGGAGGGTTCGATGCTGTCCTCTGTAATCTGTGACCATTGGCTAATGCTGGGTTTAGAGACGCTTAGTATTAGTCGCTGTTTGAACCACTGATAACACATTTATTTTAACCCAACAGCACCTTCATCTTAACAATGATTAGTGATATTTGACTTTTGTACTGAAAAATGAGGCAGCTGTCTAATGTCTATGTTTTCATAAGAACTTAATGTATAATACTGTACATAATTGTCCGACACAGAAAATCATTTGCAATGTTATTACTGTGCAGGTTAAAAATTCACAAAGCACCCATGTTCTTACTTTGCAATAATATGGTTGTGAAGCTGTGACTTTGTAATAATAAGCATATTCATCAGATCAAATTCTTCTTTGCCAATAAAATCTTCTGGCACCTAAAATGCACACAGCTGCTGCTGTTAACTGTACACGATGATGCAAGCTGCACAGAGTTCAACTTCTGCACTGGAATTATCTATTATGACATTATCTTCTTGCAGCCATCCCTTAGGATGATGCATTACACATTGCACCCGGTTGTCTGTCTGTCTGTCCCACGCTCATCATTAACTTAAAAACAGAAAAACATACAACGTTCAAATTTGAGGAAAAGTTACCCACATCAACAGTAACTGGCTGAGCAATCTTGAGGCCAAAATGTCGAGGTCACGGGGACAGAAATGCAAAAAAATGTTTTTTTTTACAATTATCTTCACAGAAAAGCCTTCAATTAATGCAAAACGAAGATCACGATGATGACTGCCATTCCATGCTGCACATGTCACAGAGTTGCACGACTCTTGACCTGATCCGATGGTCGAGTCGGGTTGGGTCGGGTCAGAAAATTTGCAGGAAAGGGCGGGTCGGGTCGGGTCCAGTTTGGCCAGAGGCTAAAATTTAACTTTAAAGTGTTTTGGTATCTCTATTTTATTTTGCATTTTAGTTTGCACAATGTTTCAGCTGTATACTCAGTATCTCCCGTGTAGTTTTCAGTGTATGGGCTATAAGGCGATGTGAAGGATGGTGAATCTCTATCAGGGACAGCGTCACGCTGGCATGACCATGTTAATTGTTCGCTGCATCAGCTGTAGAAATGTTGCCATCATTATTGTCTTGTTGTTACTCGTGCTGCTGCGGCGGCAGACTATCATGAGCCGTTTATATCCCATTTCTCGCTCACCTGTCCTCTCATAAAAACATGAGTGCGCTGGAACTTGACTACCACGATAGTCTCTGATGAACTGGTCGTAAAAGGCAAGCAGGCGACCATCAGAGGCGCTGTCTGTGTCATCACACGCTTTGCTGTAACGTTGATCGTCAAATTCTAATGACACCGCATCAGCAACTAGCAGCGCTGAAGCTAGCCAGTTTGCCATTGGCTGCACAGCGACTTAATTGTCTGGGACAAGGCAGGCACAATAGATAAACATTGTCAGTATACTCAGTTGTAGAGCGCAGAGTCTCGTCTCAGCGAAATGTCTAAACCAAACAATTTTCCACGATAGTAAATTAACCTTTTGCCTAAAACAACGCACGTACAATAAAACGATCAATGTTTCTTATCCCAATAGTCTGCACAATTTGTCTGATGTTCTGTTGTCATACAATTGGTCTGCCATTATAATTGCCTTAGATAACTGTTTAGCTGATGATCAGTTCTCTCTGATTTATTCTGACTTTATAAAAA
>Ga0209339_1000917_pt1 | contig 11699 bp, 11 predicted proteins | sample OlaalgELextract3_FD_187376 | JGI IMG/M metagenome (GOLD analysis project Ga0209339, IMG submission 187376) | Olavius algarvensis symbiont microbial communities from Tuscany, Italy - Type A ELBA extract 3 (SPAdes) (version 2) | ecosystem: Host-associated > Annelida > Digestive system >...
CATCGACAACATCATTTGGTAAACTGTTCCAAATATTGACTATACGTGCAGAGAAACAGTATTTTCGTGCGTCGTAGTGAAATGATTGGTTAAGTAGCTTACAAGGTCCACAGGAAACGCCAGAAAAAAAAAGAAAAACAATGATAATAAGAAACAATAATAAGTAAGTCATATCAGGATGTACGGGTAGGAATGAGAAAAGAGGTAAGTCTTTTTGTATTCTTGTTTATGCTTTTGATCGACGACGTTTACTCGTGAATGGCGACAGCTGTTTCTACTGCTAGCCGTTTGTATGCAGTGACATACAGAAATGGGTCGCTCGCCTGTCTATGTACAGATTACGAGTGGCGCGTGATGTCGATTGCGTCGCTCGTTACCGTGTGTTGTTTCCATGGCAACCGGTCTGGGTACTGATCCGCGCTCGCGGTGGGTGGTCTCCGAGGCCCGTCGGCGCCGTGCGACTCGGCTCGGTTCGCCTCGGCTTCGCTGGCACGTCTGATCGATTCTCAATCAATGTTTCGTTATTTATCGACCGCGTGGCGCGCCGCCGGCGCCCGACGAAATGCGAAATCGATCCGAGTTGATTGATTTCAGCGTGTTGCCGATGTCGTTATATCGATTAGTACAGCACCGTCGACGCCAACCAGGTCGATATGCGTGCTGGGGCGGCATGTCGATGATGATGATGATGATGATGACAATTTACTCGTCGACCGTGAGGTCGTGCATGTTGCCAACGTTGACTTATCTCGAAAACTGGAAATTATTTTGCTCGTTAAGTGTATACACAAGGGGAGAGGTCATTTGTGTAAAATTTAAACAACATGTTTATTGTTTAATGACGCGTTGTTTTCTTTGCAGTCTGAATAGTCAGTATTTGAAATTTACTGCCAGAGGCCATATTCTACAGATTTCAAGTATGTAAAAAGCAGCGTTATTGGACTGCTTTTTCACTTTTCTTCTCTAGCAACTTAACTCTGAGAGATTGGACAGACACTTGGCATGATCGAAGTCAGGGGATGCAAGCTGATGCCGCCAAACTATACGCCCGGTGGACTGTTGCACCACGCTTGTATTTTTTGCATTGAAGGCCAAGAAATTACAATTGCAAAGTGCAGACTTAGTCAAAAGTGCCGTCTCACCACTGCGCGCAATGGCGATTTCGCATTTTCACTGGAAAATTTGACAATCTTCCGACGAGACGATTTTCCTGCAAAATTGTCTGTTTGTTCTCCCTATGGTCCTGCTTCGGATGGCAGAGTGATGTAAAATTCTGACGACTAGTTTTTACCGCGCGACGCGTATGCATAGCGCGGACTATGCCGTGGCAAGATGTCTGTCCGTCTGTCTGTCTGTCCGTCACACGCCGGTATTGTGTCTAAACGGTTATACATATCCTCAAAATTTTTCACCATTGGGTAGCCGCACCATTCTAGTTTTCCCAAACCAAACGGGATGGCAAAACCGACGGGGACCCCCCCCCCCCTAATTGGGGTGTTGAATGCTAGGGGGTATGAAAAATCACGATTTTCGACCAATATCTCGCTTTATCTCGCAAATGATGCAAGATAGAGCCATAGTTACTATGGAAGGTGAATAGGAAACTGCACCCAAGCTTTCGAATGGTACCAGTTTAAATGACCTTGAGTGACCTCTAACCCAGATTTCAAGGTCGTGATATCAATCAACGTCAAATAACTCAAAAACGGTACCAGACAGAGCTATATTTACAATGGCGAACCAATAGAAAGTCGTCTATGGTCTATCGAACAGCGCCGTTTTCAATGACCTTGAACAACCCCTTAAGTTTTCAAGGTCACGCCATTCCTTGACACTGAATATCTCATAAACGGTTAAAGATACGGCCATAGTTACTATGGAAGGCGAATAGGAAACCACACCCAAGCTTTCGAATGGTACAAGTTTGAATGACCTTCAGTGATCTTTTCAAGGTCACGATTATTCAACGTCAAATAACTTGACAGTGGTACAACATACAGCTATATTTACAATGGCAGACCGATAAAAAGTCGTATATGGTCTATTGAACGGTGCCATTTTCAATGTCCTTGAACAAACCCTACCCCCCAGTTTCAAGGTCACGCCATTCTTTGACGCTGAATTTCTCAGAAACGGTATGACATACAGACGTAGTTTCAATGAAATACTAATAGGGACTTACATACCCCTACTCAGCAGTGTCATTTCGAAAGAGCTCGAGTGATCTTGAGTGACTTAGCAAAATATTCAGTGACATGAAGCGTCGCGCGGTCTCTCTGTGACAGCTGAGCTTCTTGTTTGTTTAACAGTAGGGGGCCAAACCGCCAAAATTTAGACCCACCCTAAATTTTGGTTAAACGGGGGTCCGGGGTGGGGTCATCGGTTATACACTGCAAGCGGCTTATTTTATATACCCCAAAAATGTCCCTGATTAATTTACCTTCGGAATTATTGGGGCCAGTCCTCTCCTTGCTGTACCAAATGTAACGGCCCTCAGCCTACCCATTAGCAGCCATTGTACCAATCATTTTCTTGCTGTATAATGGTCTGTTGCTCTGCGGTTTTAATGTGCCAATTAAAGGGTTAAATTATGTAAGATGAATGGCAAACAAAGTAAGAACTGGATATTGCTGTTGCATGTCGATCAACGCACTGGCAGTGACGTGAGTTAAGTTACTGAAGGTTTGGTCGTGAGTTATGGTAACTTGTGACGTCACGCGGTCTTTTTCTAGGTGGTAGCAATGTAGTCAGTTAAGCGTTGTAACGAATTTTAATTTCCTTCGTTTTCTATTATCTCTTCTCTAAGCAAGCTGTGTTGTGCGGTATTGTTATTGTAATACATCTGCCTCTCAACTGACGCAATCATTGTGGACGCTTTAGCTTCCCTTTAAAGGCAGATGTTGACATAGCAGGTGCTGTGCGGGACAGTGAGTGAGTGGTGTATAATGAGATGAGGATGTGCATGTTGCTGATGCAGAAAGAACTTGCATCCGTGGCGGAATCAGTCGCCGATCGACTTCATGCCAGTGAAGAGTCTCGCAACCTCCTGATAGAACAAACGCGAGAATTTAAAAAGAATAGTTCAGAGGTGAGTTTTAAAATTCATATTGATGCACTCAAAACTGTCAAAGTTTGTTTTTAAAATTGCATCGTTATGTACTGAACAGCATTTGATTGGCACTTAGCTTTGTCTTCACTAAGACGTTTAGCTGCGAGTGATATCTTGTAACATATTGGTTAGAGTTACATTCATATTCATTCGTCTCGTATTTATTATTTATCACACAACAGACACACGTAAATAAGACAGCATTTTGTACTTTTGTCATATATATTCCTGAAACTTTTTGCGACCATATTCTGCTTATTGCCATAGCTGACTTTGACTGATGATGATGATGATGACGATGACGATGATGCAGTGAATATAAAAATTATTAATTTAAAAATTAATTACATAAAATGAGTTTCTAATCCATTCTGCTCTGTATCTCATTTCCCATAATGCTGATGCTAGTTGATGTTATGGCATTATACACTGAATTGAGTGGCTGTAAACTTTTATCAGCTTTATTGTAAACATTTCTTTTTCTTACGCAATTTTGCAAATAACTTACTGAGCAGTGTAGTCAGTCAGCGTTTTGCTTTGACTGGTAGTAATGAACGCTGCTGATATAAGGTTGATGTGTTGCTTTTTGTTACGCATGTATCAGGAAGTCCGCGTTGCCATCGCTCCTTTGCTTCGTGGTTTCCAGGCTGAATTTGATGCTGCAGCGAAGCGCACGAAGGCTGCTGATGGCGCTTTCTTAGCTGTCTACAAGAAGCTAGTTCATATGCCTGGTTAGTGGCCACTACGCAGTGAATCAGCCGTGCAGTTTCAGTCGATTGCAGTCGCACATTGCTAATTCGTTGATGCTAGCAGTATTTGTAGATATTGGAGGATGTGGTTCTAAGAGACATCCCCCACCCCCGGGAGACATACCCCCAGAGATTACGCCCTAAGGAAAATCCCCCAGACGTAAACCCGCGGACTGTAGCAACAATGTTAAAGTGACAGTTTGAAAACTGGCGCTAACCCGACCCGCAAGGTCGGGTCCTGACCGTAACCAACCCATGGGGGTTACCTCTGGCGGATTTTTTCTAATGGGTGATCTCTGGAGGAATATCTGCAAAGGGTTGTCACCGAAGGATGTCACAGTCTCAGTTATGAACAGTACGTGTGGTTAAATATTTGGTCAGTAGGACAAGTTAATCACCGTGCCTTAATTGCTAGGCTTGTTTCATTCTGATAATTGTTATGGTTGTGGTTGTCTAAATGGCAACCATCTTTTTCTTCTTCTTCTTAACTCATGGCCCTTATGAGCCGTTGAGGCCAGTGACGACCCTTCTCCACTCTTCTCTGTCTGCCGTTAGCCAGAGAAGAGTGACAGAGGGTTGTCATTGACCTCGATGGCTCACAAGGGCCATGAGTTCAGAAGAAGAAGAAGACGGTAGCTATTTAGACAAAACGTACAAATACGTTGGAAAAGGTTTCAGATACATGGACGATGTCGGTTTTCCACTATTTACAAATTTCTTTAAAGTCTAGGCCTAGTAAATAGGTCTTGTGCTTTTGCTGTGCACAGTGGAACGTGGTGTACAGTGGGTTTGCGGGCCAGCTGGTGGGTGCACAGTGGAACGTGGTGTATAGTGGGTTTGCGGGCCAGCTGGTGGGTGCACAGTGGAACGTGGTGTACAGTGGGTTTGCGGGCCAGCTGGTGGGTGCACAGTGGAACGTGGTGTACAGTGGGTTTGCGGGCCAGCTAGTGCACATTATAGTAATGTTGCAGTTGTTGACAGTTGAGATGATCTTTTGAGAACAAGGCCAACAAACATGTATAGATAGATATTATTGTTTTGTTTTAATCCAGTTTGATGTAGTTGTGATTTCTGTCAGTTAATGCTTGTTCTTGGTGTCTTGTAAATATGCTTTTTTTCTTTTTCTGAGTGTGATGTAATACAACAGACACAGAAATTGTGTGGCACATATTGACAAAAAAATTTTAATGCATTGAATATGGTAGCAATTCACGATAGTGTGACAGTGAAAAATTTTCGGATCTGGGATCACAGTTGTACCCGGTAGTCTGCAGAAATGGCCGAGTGACCTTTCATGCACACTTGTAGGTTAATGTAGAGTTCACGCTTGTTATATCGCTGCATAATTGAGTTGCTGGCACCGCTTTACAACTTCAGACGTGACAGCTGAATGTCATGAGCTGATGGCACCACAACGCATTGTGGCCGTTTGTTGCGCTCACTAATGGAGAGGTGGACCTGCGGTGCAGCATGCAGCCATACCAACACTTCAGCAAGCTTCACTAGGCCTTCGTCACTTAGTCCAGTCTAGATAAACTGCCACTGATTTCACATCTGATTTCACTGAGGGTAGGAGGCTGAGTTTGCTTGAGCATATAGCTGTGTTGTTCGAAAACTGACAGTATTTGTTTGCTTTGATAATCCAGCAATGCTTCCAGTGCTAGAAAATGCACAGCAGACTACACTGGCTGTAAAGCGACTGGAGACAGAGAACTGCCAGCTTAAATCTACTATTGAGCAGCATAACGTCGATGCAAGGAGTCAAGGTAATGCAGCGTCGATGATTGTCGTCAGATTCTTTAAAATCTCTACACGTCCTACAGGTTTTCTCTGATTCTTGTGAAACATGGCACACATGATCTATATGCCAGTATGCAAAAAACTGTGAAACGGATTTTCGAAATTTAATTTTAAAATTTTTGGCGAATTTTTTAAATGTTAAATTTGGACTTAGAGTCTGGAACGGCTTAACCGACTTCCTGCTTGACTTTTAATCACAGCTTCTTCACACTTGGTGAGCTGATGCCTGTTGATGGCTTTATTAAGCAGCGGAGCTATCTAGGCAGACAGGCCTGTAGTTTGTGAATTCATGTGTGCAGTCATATTTCACATGTGGTTCGATACCTATACCTATACCTGTGTGAGTGGTTAGTTACTTGTACAAGTGATTGGTTTACCTGTACGAGTGATTGTTTTACCTGTATGAGTGATTAGTTTACCTGTACAATTGGTTGCTTTACCTGTACGAGTGATTGTTTTACCTGTGCGAGTGATTAGTTTACCTGTATGATTGGTTGCTTTACCTGTACGAGTTATTACCATAGTTTACCTGTATGAGTGGTTGGTTTAGCTGTATGTGTGATTGATTTACCTCTGCAAGTGATTAGTTTTGTTAGGAAGAGCATGAACAAAATAGCTTCAGTGTGCAACAGAAAATGCTGTCAAATGCTGGAGTGCACAACATTAAAATGCATCTTTTTATGCAGTAATGTGTACTTTTTTATTACTGGACAGGACTGTCTTCAGCAGATTGTGACAGCATTGAATTTCATCGAATTTGTCATTGTAGAGAAAGTTATAAAGGAGCTAAATGAGAGACTAGCAGAGTCTGAAGCCCAGATAGCATCAGCGATACAGGTGTGTTGTCAGCTCTGCCTCTGACTTATTGAACTCTGATAGACAGCAGAATTTGAAGGCTGTTTTACAAGTTGACAAGTACATATGAAAGGTGAACATGATAACGGTATTTGCCATTCAGTGCTGTGGACAGTCACATCCTGTGCTGTCATGCGGTGTCCAGCTGTCTGTGTATTTGTCCGTCACGTTTGTGTATTGTTTCGACACATATTCTCATACTTCTTTACACCGTCAGGTAGCCACACTACTCTATGATTTGGTACCAAACTTTATGGCAATATGCCAACAGGAACCCCCCAACAGGGTGTCAAATGCAAGGAGATAACGAAAAAATTGCGATTTTCGCTTTATCTTGGAAAAGATACAAAATAGGGCCATTGTTACTATGGAACGCCAATAGGAACTCGTATGCAATCTGTCGAATGGTGCTATGTCCAATGACCTTGAATGACCTTTAACCCAGATTTGAAGGTCACGCCGTTATTTGATTATTTCAGAAACAGTACGAGATAGAGACAGTTAAAGTGGAATACTATTAGGGACTTAGACACGCCTTACTTGAGGGTGTCATTTCGAGTGACGTTGAGTGAGTTAGCAGAACATTCAGTGACCCAAAGCATCACATGGCTTCTGTGTGACAGCTGGGGTTCTTGTTTGGATAATGTATGGATGAGTACAAATTAAGTGCAAAGTAGCAAATCAAGTTTTAAATTATTAGTTAATCGATAAATAATTACATTTACACTTTTGCCTCCCTTTCGCATTTTTTTCCGAGACTAATTTTGATATGCTACATGCTGTGCTGTCACTGCTGTCATTTTGGACATTTTAATCATTTCTGTTTGTCTTCATATGAATTAACCCAATAGTGTGCAAAGGTAATTATAGTGCCACATTGAATGTACCAAATGTAACAGCCCGTCCATCAACGGTCAGTGTACCAGTCACCGTATTGCTGTATAGTGGTCTGTTGCTCTGCGGTGTTAATGTGCCCATCAAAGGGTTAACTGTTGTTGGTGGCAAGGCTGATGACTGTTGTGCGAGTAGAACAAACTTCGAGAAAAAGAGCTGGAACTAGAGACAAAGTTTGACAGTCGGCTTCGACAGTTGCAGTCACTGCAGCAGATGCTCGTTGAGAAATTGACTGCCTCCGAACAACGATCGGCCACTCTTCAGTTTGGTATGATATTACCAGTGTGGTAAATGCTACATCGGCCCTGTCGGCGACCGACAGGGTCCCTGTCGGCTAGTTTTCAAAAAATTGCCCGCCTCGTACATCAGTTAGGGTCAGGACACCATCTTGTGGGTCGGTTTAGATCAGGAGTACGGTGCCATTTTTCAAGAAAATGCCCGCCTTGTGGGTCATTTAGGGTCATGACCGCGCCTCGTGGTTGAGAGGGTCGATGTAGTGCTGGCCGACAGGCCGATGTAGTGTTTACCCACACCCTGATATTACATATTTATCATTATTATCATTGTTACCGTTGCCAAGGCGGAGGTTATGCGATCAAGTCAGTTTGTCTGTCATTCTTAGGGACCAACCTAATTCACGGGATAAAATGCGCGATTTCACGGTAGAGTTTTTAAAATGTGCCAAATTTCGCAGAAAATTCACTGAAAAATCACGGGCCCTACAGCCGTTATTTCGAGGTGCTATGTTAATGCACACTAAGAAGTCTGTAGAATAGCACATTTGAAATTTCTGAACAACGAATATTTATTATTGTTATTAATGTACTAAGTCAAGACTCAAGACTGGATGTAAGTAAGTAACACAGTGAATACATGCCAACTACTTAGTGCTGAAGTGTGACACGTAGCAAACAGCAAAATCTGCACAAAAGCTGATGATAAAACTCTGAAAACCTTCTTAAATTAAAGTAAAAGCATTAAAATTTACGAAAAATCACGAATTTCACGGAAACACACGGAAATGGGCATTTTTCACGCAAGAAGGCCAATTTCACGGAAAATGTCACGGCCGTGAAATCGTGAATTAGGTTGGTCCATAGCCATTCTGTATGTGTGCAGGATTACTGCAAAACTAACCAGCTGCTTTCATTGAAACTTGGTCTTATGATTGGGCCTACCAGTTGGAAGAAATGTTCTGTACCGTACATTGTCGCTACTTTTCAGTTCAGCAGTTCGTTTTGTATCGTCATGAGCTGTAATTTTTAATCGTCATTAGACTTTGAGTATCTTTATAGTATTCTAGGCCTTCTAATAAAAATTTTTAGTTTGCGCATGTTATTTATAGAACTGCCATAGATATTCATCAACAAGAAACTCTGCAGTAAGTAAGTAAGTAAGAGTATTTTTAAGACACAATAATCGTAAAAGTCACGATGCGTCGAAAAAGTCGCGATTCTGTGATGAGTTAGACGAATGTAACGGGAAAATTGGATATGCCATGGCGTGTTTCAGACGGTAACTGGAATTTGTCAGTAACGTTCGTCGTTCGCCTAACTCACTACTGATAAGTTAGTTGTTTGATCTCTGGTGTGAAATCTCTGTTGGTGAAATGTTACTGTTGTAATTCAGTTAATTAGTTGTACTTCAGGTTTACAGGTGGTGAGATGTGTGTTTGTACAGCGCTGTCGTCAGCTCTCGTTGAACTGTCCGAGTTCAGAAGTCATCTTGGTGTCAGTGGAGACAGTCGGTCAGTCAGTTGACAATAGTTCTCACAGTTTGTACCCGGGTATTTCGTACTTGGGTACCCAGGTACCTGAATTATTATTCATTGTACAGATGTCCACAGATATCAATCGCAATTTCCATTATACAGATATCCACTTACTGTTTGGGTACCCGGGTGCAAATATGTTGGTGTACAGTACAAGCAGTTATGATGTTGATCAGGCCTGTGGGTTTGTGTCAGTGCATTGTAGCCTAACAAGCCATGTGAAACGTTTGTCGGCTAAAATCAACGGTCGTTGAAGTGTTAACCACTAACCAGTTAACATTTTTTAATGTTACCCAGATGGCTTGGATGGTGGACTCGTCATTGGAATTTGCTATGTTACGTGATACAATTTGAACTGATTACATATGCACATTTTGTCTTGTGGTACAACACATGATGTATGATGAGAACTACGGTCTGGGTAATTCGTGACGTGTTATCTAGTTTTTTAGATGATGGACGGGTAGAGAGTAATTGCGAAGTAATTGGTCAAGTTCTTAATAAATTCAAATTATTAGCAGTTAACGGGTTAATAATTAATAGTTAACATTTACACTTTTGCAGCCCTTTGACATGTCCTTTTCCGGACTGTTTTTCTATATGTTTTTCTGCCAGTTTCCAGGTGAAATAGAAGTAAAGTAAAGTAACGGTGGATTTGTCTAGCGCATCGTCGCAAACATGCCTCAGATGCGCTACCACTTCCTGTAGTACGTCGGCGCTTATCTCCACTAGCCAGCCCATTGAGACAGACACCAGCACCACACTGCAAGATCATGGATACGAGCTGGTCTATCATGCGATGTGCATGTTTACTTGCCCAGCTTTTGCTGGGTACTCATTCCAGCCTGCCACAGAGGGCGGGCTCAGGCTGAGTAGCCTGGGTGCCTGGTTCTGCGCTAAGGCGGTTTACCCGTCCAAAGACGGTCAGTCACCCAGGCACTAACCGGGCCTAGCATAGAGTAAGTACGTTGATAAAGTCCAATGTGTTACCACTATGTCACTAAACCGGCAGCCACGGTAATACCAAAGCTGCACTGAGAGAACCTCAGTGCCAAGTCATATTATTAAAAAAGCATCCGTTGCAAAAGTCCGGGCTTTATGCAATGGCGATGCTCTTCTCTTTGTCTGTCTATTCGTCTGTTACATGAAACATGTGCTGCTGCTGGCAGCCGTAATCAGCTGTACGGGTATCCTACATGTTTCCTCCCCGATGAAATACTTTACCTCCGTGAAATTCATGTTCACAGCGGTGGCTTACTCGTGGCATCCATATGCACACCACACTTGTTTATGTTATGCAGTCGGTGCCTTCATCTGTCTGTCATTCTGTCATTCTGTGAGCGGGATTACTGAAATCCATTGATTTCATTGAAACTTGCTGCTGTGTTTGGGCCTAACAATCGGAAGAACTTCTCAGTGTTTGGTGGTGAGCCAATCCCAAATCCAGATTCCGGATCACTTTTCCATTTCCCTCAACATTGCAGAATGGGAGATTTTAGGAGATTTATTAGCATTTCTCATATACAGTCACTGCCCGATTTTTACGAAACTTGGCAAAATGATTGACCCCGACGAAGTAATGAATCTGTTACATTTTTAAGCGCCTCACTTTACGTTAGTAAAAGAGGCGCTTATTGAGATAGGCTGTGTCGTGACGTCGTTGGTCGTTGTTTGATTGGTCGTTGGTTGTCACGCGCGTGCACTGTGGCCAAACGGTGCATCCTAGGCCTATAGTTACTATGGAACACTAATAGGAAACCCTACCCCAGGAATTCAGTGGTATGACTTTCGACCCCCTGGGGTGACCCCTAACCGAGGAATGGGCCCCCCGTGAGGGGCTTTTTGTGAAATTACTTTGACCTCTTGTTGGAGCGATCCGACAGACAGCCGGATGGGGATTAATACAGAAATCTGGATTTGAATCCTAGATCACTTTTGGTTGAGATTTTGGCGTTGGTGGAGGTTTGCACTCTCTGAGCACAGTCTAGTCATTGTTGTTGTTACTAGTAGTGATAGTAGTAGTGTTATGCAGTTCGTACAGTAAGAGTTGTTAATATTCAGATTGCGGTCGGTGTTGACCCAGCCATGCATTACATCACAGAAGCCAATGATTGGCAGCTGTGACGTTCGTCCACCATCAAACGTCAACTCTGCTGCAGCGTCGCCAGTTAATGCAACACGCCTCGTGCAGCTGGCCAACGTTGCCATTGACTCGCACGAGAACGCTGTGGACTGCCGCGTTGACAGTGCATCTCGGGCACAGAATGATGCTTCAGATGCAATAAAGTTGGAGGCTGATGTGGCACATTCATATGATGCTGGCGGCCCATTGGTTACAGATAGCCAGTTGTCACGAGGTAAATCTGTATAAATTATGAGACACGGACTTACTGTTCCGAGTTAGTTATGTTTAGATAATAAATATTAAATTAACTAAGTAGGGTCAAACGGGGGAAAGTGAACTAGTTTTGACATTTTTCAAGTTTTTTTTGCTGATAGATAGTTTGTTTTAAAGGTATTT
>Ga0209339_1000919_pt1 | contig 11686 bp, 3 predicted proteins | sample OlaalgELextract3_FD_187376 | JGI IMG/M metagenome (GOLD analysis project Ga0209339, IMG submission 187376) | Olavius algarvensis symbiont microbial communities from Tuscany, Italy - Type A ELBA extract 3 (SPAdes) (version 2) | ecosystem: Host-associated > Annelida > Digestive system >...
CGATCTCGGTACAAAAAGTTTGTTGTCCTCAGAGGAACGGAGGTGTGGTCGACCAGATAAAGTGGACAAGAGAACACACGCTCTCGTCAGATATTCTGGTGCCAGACCATGTAGACACTTGTACACCAGTAAAGCAAGTTTAGACGACGAAACAGCCTACCTTTATGACGTCAGGTTTGGCCAGAAGCAGCAATGCGCCTTCCATTTTTTCATCAGGATTTGCTGCAAAAACAGCAGAACAATCCGCTCTATACGCATACGTGATTCAATAACATTCGAACAGTTCCTCAACACATTAGGCACTGTCGCGGAATGTCGCCTGCATGATAATTACAAAAACATGACGAGTAATAATTACAAAAAACATGATAGGTAATCAAGAACCTTACACTATAGTACATTTACATTTACAATTACAATTACCACACATAAACAGTATTAAACCTCAAATTACACAAGTGTTTAACAGTGCTTATAAATTTAACACATAGGCCTTATACGTATTATTTTCCGTACGTGAACGCTAGTTTTCTAAAAGCATTTCAAATGCTGCTGCGTAGTTGAGTTCCGTTACAAAAATTACTGATTACAAACCTCGACATGACCTGTTGAGGTTGCAGAGCTGAAGTTGAACGTTGTCACCAACACACTGAGATGGAACGAAGCATGTTCGGAATCTCTGATAGACGCCCGGATCGCAGATCCTCGAACACGGTCCAAACTCCGACCAAGGTCCCCATCCATTCGGTAGTGTGGAGATATTCGTCCAGTCGCTGACGGTTGTCATGTCGCTCTCAGTCGACAGCTGGACAACATTAATGGAAACGTCGATGCTCCTGCTGATGGAACGGACTGTAGAGACGTGAACAGCCTCGGCGGTACCAGTGAGAATGCCTACAAACTGTGGTGGCGGTGTCAGCATCACAACGCCGAAGTCCGTTGCCGCTAAGTGGACGCCATCAGTGACTGCGTGGCCTTTACTGAACACCGTGCCGCTCGGAAAGCCATACAGTTTCACTCCAAGAGTTTCGTTGTGGCCGAGCTCGCGCACCGACCTCGCGTACACGAAGATCTCCAGCGGCATGTTCACGGACGTGGTATTATGATAGGAAATTTCGAGTATCGGCGGCTCTACAACTTCATAACTCTTGGTACGGCAGTCCTGGCCGACGTATTCCGACGTACATCTACACAGACCGGACGGCAGACAGTCGCCGTTTCCTGAACAGTTGTTCGGACACGACGTCTTTATGATCACCGTGAAAATGTCGCTGGTGCCAATCCGCCCGACATTGCCGACGTTGTCTGACGCCACGGCGGCAAGTCTCACCGGTTGATTGACTGGCAAGTTCTGCAACACTACCGCCGACTGGTTGATTCCCACCCTGAACAGACTCAGCTCTTCGGCGTCAGATACGCGGAATAGGTCGACATTTCGAGTTCCAGATCCGGTGTCACTGGTGTCGAACTGCAGAAGAACTCCACCCGAGTCTTGCGTCGCATTGACGACGACCGTCGGCGACGATCGATCCACCGTGTAGAAGATGGGCGGCGTGTGGATCGGCGGATTTTCGTCGAATACGATACTCGCGTTCTCGTAGATTTTTGACAAATCGGCCACGTCTCGTTTCATACCGATCCGGAAAGTCACGTAACCCTGGCCGGTAGTGCCGTTGTTTGGCGGTAAAAATCCGGCGTAAGGGTCGGTCGGAGGAAGGCCAGTCATTTGATCGATCGACTGGAACAGCCAGACCGCCTCAGAGTTTGCGACGTCCAGAGAAGCCTGGATAAAGACGAAGTCGCCTGTCTGTTCCTGAACGTCTACCAACTGTTGATGGAAGTACGAGTTAAACTTAGTGTCCAGCATAAATTCACCGAACCCAAAACTTCCCAGTCTGAAGCTGCTGAGATCCACGTTGTCGTTAATCGGACAGTTGATGGTTACTTTTTGCGCTGCGGCCGTCGCATTCGGTTGGTTCTCAAATCGGATTTTGAATTCCATGATCAACAACGGGTGGATGAAGTTGCCGTCGCCATAGCCAGCGGGTCCAAGAATGTCATTTGGATCTCTGGACACCACCCATTCGATAATATAAGGAACACCTGCTGGTGTGTAACCTATGATTTTGCCAACTGTTAACGTCGTCCAAACTGACAGACCAGCCCGGTCAAAAGGACTTATAAGCTCACGAAATTTGTGTGCAGGTACGTTAAATCTTTCTTTGTTCCACCAAACCCTTGAATTCTGATATCCCAGCATCTTCGTCGGAAACACGTTCAGCAAACCAGACAAAATGCCTTGAGTGTGCGAGAATTCAGAACCTTCTATTTTCGACTGTAGGTAGCTTCCGGTGTAACCACCTGCAATTGAGATTCCGGTTGAGATAACTGCGGCACCGCCAACTCCGATACCAACGATGGCAGCGCCGGTGGTTACCGCTGCACCAGATACGGCTCCGTTGACAACGGATCCCGCAAATCCGGCAAGAGTCCCTTGATTGCCGTTCTGTATAACGTACGACACGCCGCTGATGATGCCCCCTATAAGAGCCCCAGCAGCAATAACCGGCAGTATGCGACCGGACGGATCTTTGTAGAACAGCGGATTGTTGTTGCCATAAATGTAAGGGTTTGTTGGGCTGCCCTCGTACAACAAAGGATCAAGTGACAGAAAGCGACCGTGTTCTGGATCATACAGTCGGCTTCTCATGCACACAATGTCACTGGTTAGATTATAGGTATGAATGCCGTATTGGGCAAGATACCGAAACGAGTTGTCATCATTTCTGGACCCGCTTATTTGTACCCCGAATGGATCATATTCATAAGTGGACTTAACCTCGCCAGTAGCGTCAGTTGTGTGAACTGTTGAGCCATCCCCGTCAAAGAGGTAGTATACAGCATCAATCACGTCACTATGCGTACTGGTAATTAAACCGAATTCGAGTCCATAATATGTAAATACCGGCTGTCCACCATTAGAACTCTCGGCTATTATATCTGAACCAAATACTCCAAAAGGATCCACCAGGTATGTTACATCAGAGCCATCAGAACACGTTTTCATCGACAATGTTCCAAAATTATTGTAGCTATAGTTGCAAGACAGTTTGGTAGTAACGATATGAATGACACGATCTTCGGCGTCAAATACGTACTTCTCAACAACAGTTTCTGTTTCTAGTTTCGTTCTCTTTTCAACCAAATTTCCCCTTTTATCGTAAGTGAAATTATGCACGTCGCCGTATCGCACATATTGCAGCATGCTGTTGCTGTAGTATTTGTTGGTTGAATTAGACGACGTTCTGCTGGCTCGATTCATTTCAGCATCATACTGGATGGAACTGTACCCCTTTCTTGTGGAATTCCACGCTATGAGCTGGCCAATGGCGTCATATTCGTAAGACACATAGTCACCGTCCGTTTCCATACTAGCTCTGTATCCAAACTCGTTATATGTATATCGGAAAAATGAGAGAAGTGATCCATTAGCCGCGTAATTTCTTACCTCACTTAGCTGTAATAGCGTATCGTCGTGAGTATATTCAGTATACATACCATTTCCCATCTGTTTTCGAGCCAGTTTCGAGTTAGAACCATACTCAAATGATACAATCACTAATCCTTTACCATCTACCATTGTCGACAATCGGTGCATCTGGTCGTAGATATACGTTACGTTGTATCCATTAGATGACACCAATGAAATCCGCTGGAGATATTTATTATGCCTGTAACTGAGCGATGTACCGTCAGGATAGACCACAAGTGAAGGCAGACCATCCGCATCATACTCCACCTTAGTTGTACCAGATGGCGAATTTATTTCGCTTACCTGTTGCCTCATGTTGAAAGCATACCTGTACGTGGCATCCGCTGTGCGTTTTACCGTTGGCAACGAATTGACGTCGTACTCGTACGTGGTAACGGAACCATCCTGGGCAGTAAATTTCAATAGATTTCCGACCGCGTCGTATTGCATGATATCGGTAGTGTCGTCACGGTAAGTTAGGTTCAGTGGCGTGCCATCAGCGTCGTAGCTAACACGGTAGTATGCCGCTTTGCCCGTCGAGCCAATAGAGCCGATCTCACCGTTTTTCCCAAAAGTAAGCGAAGTACTATCTCCGTTGGCGTCTACGATGCCGACAGTATTTGTTCTGTTGTCGTATCGCTGACGCAGCTTCACATCATCGCCGACGACTACAGTGACAGAGTCTGAGCGTCGGTCGTGGACGTAATGTACTGGTAAACCGGACGCTGTCGAAGTCTGAATCAAAGCGCCGTCGAAACCATGCACGTAGTAGCTAGAGACATTCGTAGGCAACACCGTAACGGTCGAACTACCGTCGCAACTCTGTTGTCTCAACACCGACTGAACAAGAGTATCGTCCATGTATACCAACGCAGAGTTTAGCCACCGCTTGTCATCGTACGTAAACGTAGTACGAGTGCCGCGACCATTTTTCCAGACAGTAAGGTCACCATTATCATTGTAGTTGTACTCAGTGATGCCCACAGCGTCTGTAACCTGTAGTAGATATCCGTCATCAGAATAACTGTACGACACGTTTGTAATGACCGATCCACCCTTCCAGAGCTCAGTGTTTGCTATGTATCCATGGCTGTCGTACTGGAGCCTGATTTGACTACCACTTGTATGAATAAATCTCTCTGGTTTGTTGTCAGCATCATATGTCACTGCTATTTTGTCCCTGCCTGAACTGTCCGTCAGGTGTTGCAATCGGCCGGTTGATTTATCAAATGTAAATATAAAACTGCCCTGATAATAAAGAAGGTTGGAAGTGTTTCGTACAATCTGGTCACCAGACAGTCGAGAACTCCAGTAAACCGAATTATCGGAGTCTGTGGAGGCGAACAGATATTGTTGTCGACCTTTAATAAGTAAAATTGTTCGACGCTGGTCTACGATCTTGATGTCAATAAGACCTGAAGTCCAGCCTCTACCAAACCGACCAGCTGTCAATCGACTAGTGAGAGAAGAACTGTAAGTTCGTTCGAGAGCAAGAATGACAGAATCAGATAAATTTTCGTCGGACACGTCGACAGACTGAGCAAGTACGAATGTCGGGACAGTGTTATCAGCTATTTCCACGAGATGAGTCATTATACCACCAAGTGTATACGTAGATAAGTAATGTTGAGAGATGAAATGTCCCAATCGGTAGTAGAGATTATTTGGAGCGTTGCCAAGACACAACTGAACGTTTCCCCAGATCTGGTCCCAAACATCGCTGGGTAGGTCACTTGGCCGTAGATCGTCCCTCCACTGTGCAATGATGTCTGCCAGAATACTATCAGACACAATCCCGGCAATAATTGGCATTTTTCCATCTACACTCGCCTGGAAACTGAAAGACACCTGATATGTAGTTCTAGGTGGAATCACCGATGATGGTCTGTTTCGTTCGAACGGTAAAAAGATAATCCTATTAGACCACGACATTCCAACATTTCCTAAAGTAGGCATAGCTACAACGCCTTGCGCGCATGAAAGCAATAAGATCGGATTTGGGATGTCTGAATATCCGATATTGGATGCCACTACATTAGCAACTGCAACTGAGCCCAATCGCACAACGGCATCACCTTTAATTTCAATTTCTGCCTTGCCTGGAAGTGCCAAGTGTAATACTTCAACGGCAGCCTCGAGTTGAACTTCTTCACCTTTCTGTTGATCCTGCAACGTCAACGAATAGTTTCCATCGATGAGACCCGACACACGGAGTGTACAGTATGCCTCCTCGGGACTGAAGCGATCTACGTCTGAAGAACAGACAACAGTTACATTTAATGACCCGACTAGACAACAGTGAAGACGGTATCCGAACAAAGTTCCAACAATCCGCAGCGTAGCGGACCCGACTGGAGAAATTACAGTCGGAAATACTGAGTCGATCTCGAATTTGGCGATTCGTCCAAGGACGACGATGTCATAGTGTTCTGGAACAACGACTGAACTGCCGCTCTCTATGAGCACATAATAAAAACCAGGCTTGACGAAAGGTATACTTATTACCTGTTTTGTTATGCCAGGTTTAGAAGATGCAAAGTCATAGATGTTGGTCGACGGCGGAGAGGAATGTCTGACGTACAGCCTGTGGTAAGCAAACTGGTAATCAGTCTTCAACATCACGGTGACAGCTGTACCAACTAGCAAATCAACCAAACGAAATACTAGTTGCTGATTTGTACGCATAGACACTGTCTTTGGTTCATTGAGATAAATAACTGGAGGACTTACGGATAGGTTAGCAACGCTAACGCCAATGTTGTTTACCAGATTGACATCTTTAACATTGGAACGTGTTCGGACGATTGTCTTGTAGTCACCGACAGCCACAGGAGGAACAATGGCGATTGTCGACTCTTGGCTGCCACCACGTTGTGTATAGCTAAACGGCCCACAGTTCGGTTCTGTCAGTGCACTGTCAGTCACGTCCCAGATGTCGTCAGCTGATAGATACACGGAATCACATCTGTATCCTGACACCGCCAGACTTCCGTTGTTAATAACATACCATCCGAACCTCACATTATCCCAATACGTCACGTTTGCCTGTGAAAATACCACATCTATAACCGTCAGATCCACGGCTGGAAGAGAAATTACGGTGAGGAGCTTTACCACAATATTGTTGTCATTATCGGATTCAACCAGCTGAGTACCTGCATTCACCAAAATAATCAAATAGTGGGACGACATGCCAAGGTCGTATGGTATACTGACAAGTAAATTCTGCGTGTAGTTCTGGCCAACGGCAAGAACAGACGGTCTTTCCGATGATTTAAGAGCTAAGTCGAATGGATCAAGAAGGTTGTCCTCACTGAAATAGACGACGTCAAACCATGTCCCGGATGCGGTTCTATTTCCAGAATTTAACACCATAAATGACACGTTGTATACATTTCCGGATTGCACATAAGTTGGAATATTTACTGGAATAACTCTAAGGTCGGGAAGCGGTCCGGTATCTATCACAAACGGTGAGCTGGCATATATGGAGTCAGCTAATTCAAGTCGCCCATTAACATCAGCTGCAACATAGGCATATGCAACCTGGCTGGTGTCGGCTAGAAATGGCACGTCTCCCACAAAGTTGACAACATAACTTCCATTGACAACCAGTGCCCTGTTTTGGATCATCGACGAGACAAGATATCCGCCACTGATAATCTGGCTTGCAGTGACGTGCGGTCTCGTGGCTACGTATAAAGCATCAGTCCAGCTTGACAATGGAATATCAGCGTGTCCTTCGTTGCGTACTTCGCACTTTAGCGACAGTGTCGTCCCACTGAGATATGTGACATTCTGTGGCAGTGTACTGCAATTTACTACCAGTACAGCACCCGGTTCCGGTGGTATATAAACAGACTTTGACCAATGAAGAACGTTGTTTGACTCAGCAGTCCCTTCCGGCAGAGTCTCAGAAATGTCAGCGCGAACGTACAGCTGATAGTATCCACGAACTGCTGACGGTACCACCATGGATACTGATGCTGAGTAATCTTCACTGGATAACAATTGTTTCTGTTGAGAAACCTCAGATTTCATAACAGCGTTGCCAATGCCATCGTCAATTAGAACCTCATCAGTCCAATTAGCCGACGTCTGCATGGAGTTACCTTTATTAGATACAATATATTTTACAGTCAGTAAACGAGATGTCTTGATGACTGCTATGGTGTAGTTGGCTGTCATTACTGCAAGATCTGCAGATGGAGGCAAGGAGACTATAAAATCTCGCGTCTTCATATTATTGGCAGTGTTAGTCTCGAGTGACGACGATGCTCCAATACCAGTACTAAGAGTAAGGCGGTACTGTCCTGCTCGATCTTCTGGAATCGTTAGATTTGCATACTTTCTGTAAAATCCTCCTGGTAACAGCAGTTCTACTGCAGCTGGAAAGACTAAAGATGAAACCAGCCTGCCATACAAGACAAGATTAATCTCATCTTTCCACTCAAACTCGGCACTTAGATTGCCATTGTTCACAACCAGCCATTCAATGGATGCAACTGATCCAGCGTATACATGTCTGCTTACAGTAACGTTAGCCAGGACGAGGTCAGATAGTCGTCGGCGAATTCTTACAGACCCCAACGTAAGTCGATTATTTGATCTATTTCCGTCGTTCACCGTGCCGTAATAATCGGCAACATATATAACACTGAATTCGCCAAAATAAACGCGTGGAATATAAACTGCTGCATTCCAAGTTATGTACGAGTGATCCTCGATAGAAGACAAACGCACCACGTTTGTACTAATCGGCGTAGCACCTGTCAAAGCTTCAGAGACCGTGACAAAAAGGCCGTCAATCCATGATGTTCTCTGAAAACTTCCTTGTCCCACATTGGTCACCGTTACGTTGTAGAGAAGATAATTACCCGTTGTATTTTCAAAAACAGTCGCTCTACCGGAGGTGACCGACAAATCAGGCAGTCGCTCAAACATGTTGACACTTGTGCATCTCCGATTGTTAGCCTTCTGGTTATACTCGAAAACAGCATTGTTCACATCGGCCACAATGCAAACGCGGTACTCGTCGTTCGGCAGGACTGGGATGATGTACCTGAATTCAATAGCGTAAGAAGTACCCGGGAGAGGATACTGGTCAAATACACTTCGCTCATCATAGTACACCTGCCGACTAGCAGAGGATATGATCAATGCATCTTTCCAAACGGACTCGAACGGTGCGCCTGCTCCACGATTTTGCACAACTGCAGATATTAGCAGTAAATCGCCCGTGTATGCTGGACTTGCAGCTACTACGTTTTCGACGTACAGGTCTGGATAAGGAGACAGAATTACGTTTATCGCGACTGCGCGAGCATTGTCGTTCTCATCCAGTCCTTCGAAGATTTCACTGTAGGCATCTGTCCGAACAATGAGTGAAAAGTTGCCGTATTTTCCTCCGGGAATTTGTAATGACGATGTAGAAACTCTGTAGCTGCTTCCAGACGCGAGTACACCGGAGTGTGGGACGACAGCCAGCAACGTATCTGTCGAGTCCCAGTGCTCGTCTGAAGACATATACACTGCATCGTTCCAGTTAGCCTTCCCCGTGATTCCAAGCCCCTCGTTCACCACAACCCAGCCGCCGGATGCCATTTTGCCGGAAAATATATTTCCAGTTACGGAAACCAACGACACTCTCAAATTAGGAGGCGGAGTTAACTGAACCTGCATACTTTCTGGCGAGCGGAGGACATTGTTATCTCTGGAAAAGTCGTCAACGTTGTGGTAAATGTCAACTTCAACGAAAACGTAAAAGTGTCCAACGTCATCTTGCGGCAACTGTATACTGCCACTGCCTTGATATCCGTCGTTCGGATCAACATAGCGCTGTACACACTTCCTCCAGCGACGAACTGCATTTTGGAATACTTCAGACCTGCCAATGTATATGGCGTCACATATCCGTGAAGTTGACAGGCTCGTGCTGACATTCCCAATGTTCCTTACAGTCCATGTCACCATAAGTGACGAACCGGAGAATGCAGTTGTTGGGATATTAATGTCCGTTATAGTCAGATCAGCAAACGCCCGGGTTACAAAACCCCAGACTGGACCAGGAATATAAGATCCCCTCACATTGTACACAATTTGCCACAGCATCCTAGTGTTGGCAGGATATGCATCAACAGGGCGATAGACTCTGTAATAAGTAACTGCTGATGGAACATCGGGCCTGTTATCGCCATGTCGCCAAATGTATAGCCTGTATGTCTTTGATCCTGGATAATTTGGCCAACTCACAGACTGAAAAAGTTCAACATTTGTCTGCCCGTTGTCAGGAAAAAGCGGATTGCTTGGTTGGAGGACATATATGGTCTGAGGAAACTGAACTTCATTGCCACAGTCGTCCGCAATGATCCAACGTCGAGAAAGAGTCACACCACACAAGCTAACTGGAGGATGACTTGCAGCATTAATGGTGATGTTCCGACCACACTGGCTTGTAACGTTCAGAAGCGTGATGACGTAGCTGGGTACATTTAACTTCTCAACCTCGCTGCATGCAATGTACAGCTCATCAGAGGCGCCCACCTCCGGCGGCACCACATCAAGGAATGAGATCGTCTGATTATATTGACCCACGTTTCCAGCTCGATCTTGAACTGCCCACGTTCGCAGTGTCTGGCAGTTGCCAGTGGAACGATCGAAAAAAGTAATCTGCAGATCCTTGTCGATGTTGTCACTGTAGGTCGGAGTCTGAACGGCTGGCGGGAAGTAGTTCTCTCCACAGCGGATCATGATGTTTGGGATGCTGTCAACCACTGGCGGCTCGACATCAACAGTAAACCGGTAAGACACAGCATGGCCAATATTGCCGACTGCATCAACAGCAAATGCGGAGAACAGATATTCCCCATTAACAAGATTTCTTCTAGAGTACGACGCTCCACACTTGCTGTAAACACTTGACTGGTCGACCAACTGCAGGGAACAGCTGATCGTGCACGGAGTGGCGTCAGTGCAGGCGAGAAGGAAGAAGACAAACGTGCCGTTGGTAGCTGAAGCTGGGGTCGTGATGAATCGCAGTGCTGGAGAGCTGCGATCAACGAACCACGTGTGTCGGTACTGCGCCGCGTTTCCGTACTCATCACTTGCCTGTACAAACAGCGTGTAGTGGCCCTGCGAGTCAAGGTTGTTGAGCGTCACCGAGAGGTTACAGGTGAGAGAGAAGGTAGACTGCGGCGACTGGACGGTGCAGGTGCTTATTGCGGGCACGTCGTACTGCCACGATATCGTGACGTCAGCGCCGCTATACCGAGGAGCTGCGCTGAATGTCAACGCGGGTGGCAGAAAGCGCGGCAAACATGATGCCCCGAAATAATTCGGAGAACACTGGTCGCACAGAGCTCCTGACCAGTTTGGACCATCACAGTCGCACAAACCTACAATTCACAGTGTTCATGACAATAAGATATAAGGTGATAATGACAAGGTTTACTGACTCTAACAAGTGTATAGGATTCGGAGACGATACGAAAGCCGCCGCTCGTCAACGCCTAAAGTGCATTAAAACAAAAAAATTAAATATGACGAAAAACGATTTTCAATATGGCGGATGGAATTCTTACACCCTGCAATGTGGCATGATAATGACATTGATTTCGCCAGGTGACTGCACCCTGCAATGTGGCATTTGGCTCTGGAATCGTGACAATGAGTTCGCCAAGTGGCAGCACCTTGCAATGTGATACGTGGCTCTGGGATGACATCCCACTGAATTCGCCCAAACGTCCGCCATATTAGAATTCTAGATCTGGTTTCGATTTCGACCAGATCACCGCAGTCGACATGTCATTCTGCACCAGTCTCCGAAATTTTATCCAAATCGGACCACACTCGGCAGAAAAAATGACGTCATGTCGATTTTCAAGACGGCGGATCTCAGCCATCTTGGATTTTAGGGTCCAATAATGGGTTCTTTGAAAAGCCAATGTGCGACTTCCTATAGGTCATCATAGCTCTAAATTGCTTATTTATTTCTTTGAGAAAATCGAGTTTTTTTGCATTTTGGCGACAGACAGACAGACAGACAGACAAACAGATGGACAGCACCGATCCACTAAGCCGCTCTCGCTGCCGCGAGCGGCGGCTTAATAAACGGCAATGATAATAAACAAGAAAAGCTGCCGAGAATACGCCCAC
>Ga0209339_1000920_pt1 | contig 11683 bp, 6 predicted proteins | sample OlaalgELextract3_FD_187376 | JGI IMG/M metagenome (GOLD analysis project Ga0209339, IMG submission 187376) | Olavius algarvensis symbiont microbial communities from Tuscany, Italy - Type A ELBA extract 3 (SPAdes) (version 2) | ecosystem: Host-associated > Annelida > Digestive system >...
TTATTCTTCTTGAAGCCTGATTCCGCTTCATCTGCTAATTTCCCGTACAAAAGCTCGAGGTCCACTTTTGATCTAGCCTTGTAGACCCCTTTCAGTCTTTTCCATTCGTCATGGTTGCCTTTAAGTCGTGCTTCCTTCTTCTGGTCGATGATGTCCATGGTCTCTGTCTGAATGTTAAACACAAACACATTAAGGTAGCCTATTAACCCTCTTATTGCGGTTCTATTTTTACGCACAGTCGCACATCTGATGCGCTTGGGGTATAAAAAAGCCTCCAGAAGTATTAGAACAACAAATATGTTGGATTCCAAAAAAGGCAATCTGGGGTTTTCGACCATGGCGAGTTCAGACAAAGTGTCCCCAAATGAGTCCGACAACCGGAAACAGAAATATGGCCGCCCAAGCCGGAAGTACTTATATCTCTGGAACTATGATAGATAGCGTCGAAATTCCAACGGCAAAACGGGGGTTTTCGACCATGACGAGTTCAAACCAAATGCCTACAATAAACTGAGTGCGACAACGACCGACAACCGGAAATGCCAATACGGCCACCCACGCCGGAAATGTTAGTATCCGTGGAGAAATTGTAACTGATGATGAAAAATACCCCACACATTTGCGTAGAACTACGGTAATAATCACGGTTTTTTTTCTGTACGTCAGCACATTTGTGATTATGGAAAACAAAGCAAAAAATGTTGTTTTGGCGTTTTACAGTCGGGTACGTCTGAGTTCCTGTTGTACAGAATTCGGGCTAAAGTTTGCAGTTTCAAAGCCGTTCATCAAGCATTGTCAATACGGTTTGTAGCGCTGATGCTTCTTCTTCCGGCACTGGTAACAATTTTTTCGACCAACGACGGTACATTAAACATGGTTTTTCAGTGAAGCAATGTCAATATGTTGCATCTGTTGTCGGTCGTTGTCGCAGTCAGACTTCGTTTGAACTCATCATGGTCGAAAACCTCCGTCTTGCCATTCGAATTTCGACGCTATCTATCATAGTTCCATAGTTCCGCGACATTCATTTTTCCTATTGACATTACTTAGTAGCGTTTTGTCTGCTATTTTATACAATTTTAATGAATGAATGAATGAGATATAAGTACTTCCGGTTTGGGAAGCCATATTGCTATTTCCGGTTGTCGTTCGTTGTCGCAATAACTTCGAAACACTTTCTTTGACGTTGACGTGGTCAGAAAGTTAGACTATGTTACTTAAGTTACAACAATACTTATTCCTGATCTGTTTTGTCATAGTAGTCAACATGACAATAAAATTTTGCCAGTTTCAAAAAAAATCATTCGTGTTTGACGTCATGCCAGCCTAACAACTTCCGGTGCACCGATTGACGACCTGATTGTTGCATTTTTTACCCACTCCATATACCGGAGAAGTCACTAAAGGACAATCGCCCAACGCTGAACAGAATTTTTTGCTGATTCAAAAACTGAGCTGAGGGCTTTTTTCCCCCAAGCGCAGTAGGAACGTTATTTGCTGATGCAAATCATCATCATCATCATCATCATCATCAAATGGCTTTTAAACTCGTAGCTATACTCCAACGTACTTTATATTTCAACATAAATGATTTAATATGTATAAGCAATACAAAAATTGTAAATATTTAAAAAATAAAGCAGTTTTTAATTAAAAAACGACCTTTGTTATTTCAATATTTTGTGCTGTAAATAAACGACCAGTACAACACAGTCGTACAGTAAATACACCAAAAGCTGGTATTCAGCACGTTCGAGAATAAAAACTGTGACCGTATTGTTTTCTCGCCACACAAGCAGAATAAATTTAATTTATCTAAAATGACTTGTGTATACACAGCCTATGCTACACGGCGAGTATAGTTTTGGCTAATTCATTTTCTGGCCGGAGTGTCCCTTTAAAGTGTTGGGCAGGTGTCCGTATTTTTGATACTTCATTTATTATGATGAAGGGAAATTGACGTTCATGCCGTAGGCCTATTCTCATACTGATAAATACAAACGACAAGGGCTATGCCTTCGAATATTTATTACCGCTCCTGTTAAGAAGGCACTCACGTAAGACGTAAACATACACAAAAAAATGTACTGAAGCTTGACACTACAGGCAACGGTTGTGATTCAACAGGTCTGCATGTGTTGTACATGTTTTAAAATGTTAGGCCTCTATATATTTTCAGTGTTGCAACAAATACTGATAAATTAATACGCTATAATATATGTACAAATTTTGGAAAGCCTTTTCACGTACTTCTTGTAGGATTAGTAATTGGTATTTCAATACTGAATACGTTTCCAAAATTCAAACTTGTTAAATCACAACAACATGACCTACCGGTACATGTTTTCAATACATACCGGTTGTATATAGTAAACGGGTAAAATCGATCAGTATTATTTCAAAGCAAAAGATATGTACACGAATGTCCGTCAGAGAGTGAACCATTGTAGCAGCCTAGCAGGAAATGCTTGATTGAATTACAGACAGTTAAATACTGCTTGGAGAAAAGTATTCGAGAAAGTATACTTATTGCTACACTGCATCGTAAACGTAAATGAATAGCAAACCATCAAAACGATACTAATTATTGTAGAAAGTATATGCCGTACTTGGACCAAATATTTTTTTCTGCGGATTTGGTCTTTCAGTATTAGCCAATTTCTATCGACCATGGTTGACAGCAACATGCAGATAAGAATTTTAAAAATGCAATACAGTTTACAATGTCGTATAGCAAATAGCAATGTCACCTAGACCTGTCCAAAATATATAGGCTTACAAACCGGATGTTTCACTGTATTAGGTTAGTAAATTCGTTGGTTTTAGGCTGACATGAAACCGGAAGTGCTATTATTACGGTAATGGATTACGTATTGCAGCGAAATGTGAAATTATAACAAACACTACGGCTATACGGACATACTTTCGGCTATGGACACCCCTTGTACATTCAAGTATCGGTTGACGTCCGACAGCCTCGGCGTCAAGTTACATTTGGGCTGTTGGGCATACTGAAACGTAGGAAACGACGCTGAAATATCAGGTCTATGTGGCCCACGGCCTGAGATATTTCCATTTCCGGTTTGCAACTAGTCGACGTCGGTCTGTGTTGCCTTAATTTAGGCTTATTTCAATTTGTCATACCAGAAAATAGTTTCTGTGCCGCGGCTAAGGGTCTTTTTAACCCCATAAACCATTACAACGCAGAAAAAAGCATCTAAGAGCGTTAACAATGATGTGAAGTGATGGCGGAATCATGGAATGTCGAGACAGGCGTAAGAATATTCTGGACAAGAGATGAAGGCTCCTGTTTAGCATATCCCTCAGCTATAGGCTACTTTTTAACGTCTGCTTTATATAGGCCGACATACAGTTATCGATAGAGATAACGCAAAGCACAGCGGCACACTGTTAGTTAGTAAACGTAGCTCAAGGCTCTAGCCTTTCGATTAGTAAAAGCACAGAACACTGGAAATACGATTATACGATATAGCACGACATAAAAAAAGTCTTCGGGAAATACACGACACGATGCAATCGTTGTTGCAATTGCTTCTGCAACTGTCGCAGCGTTGTATACTGTACATTGCGCGATCAGACTGCTGCATCTGTTGCTGGACTGAATACAATAGGTGGCGAGTATAGTCAATGCCGCAACAGGTTGCGGCGACCATCAGTTGCAGCAGTCGGTTTGGTTTCGGTTGCAGCCATGATTACGTACAGCAAACAAAGTGACTAAAGGCCCGTTTATAGCGACACAACTCAACTCGACGTTGAGTTGAGTTGAGTTGCGTCGCTATAGGCCTAAACGGGCCTTTACTCAAACAATGACATGCAGCCAGCACATACCGCACGAGCCAAAAAATAAAAGATAACAACTAAACAACAACAGTAAAACACACTCGCCCAAACGGGGTCGGGAAGGATGTCTCCGTCAGGCCTCCAAATCTAACTTCGGCCTCGCGTGACCTTGACCTTTGCCATTTTGCAGCAGAGTTCTTATGACACAATGGGCACGTGCACCTGCCAGGTTTCGTTAAAAGTCGTCAGATAATTCTTGAGAAATCTCGCCAAAAGGGATTTTTGTGACCTATTTCGGTCTTGTGTGACATTGACCTTTGTTGACAAGTTTGGTAACGGACGAACGAACGAACGAACGGACGGACGGACAAGCTGAGAACATAATGCCTTCTCCAGCCAGTCTGGCCTGTTGGAGGTACAAGAAACTTAGCTATCGCAAACAGATTGTGTGCGCACACAATACGTTGAGGGCATCTATAGTAACTCTGTGAACTTAGTGGTCACTCAAGATCATTGGAAATGGCACCATTCGATAAATTGCATACGAGTTCCTATTAGCGTTCCGTAGTAACTATCGCGCTATATCTTGTGTCGTTTGCGATATATAGCGAGTTATTGGTCGAAAATCTGGAAATTTTTGTAGCCTACCACACATGCATTGAGCGCCCCCATGCACATGGAGTGACCCCGTCGGAATTTCGCGAAGATGTTTGATACTCATAAAACTAGAATAATTGGGCTACCGTGTGGTGAAGAAATTTTGACGATTATGCTAAGCCACTTAGCCATTTCGACAGAATACCGGAAGGTGACGGGAAGACGGACGGACAGACAGAATTGCTATAATATAATATAATAATAATAACATCCAAGACAATGTTTATAGTGCTGTCATCATGGCAGATCCATTGCGAGAGTACACCAGGTTTATTTGATGAATGCAGAACTGCGCCAAGCGGCCGCCGACCCAAGACCAAGCCAGACGACTTATAGGCTGTGAGTCCGCCTGTATAGGCTGCCAGAGTCTACACCCACCATCGCCATTTGTTATTATCACTCAGCCCGAAAGTTAACACTCATTTTACCGTCCCACGGAGGGTAGAAGGCTGAGTCGACCTAGTTGGCTGCTGGTTACATACCGAGATGGTTTACCCGTCCACAGACGGTCATCCATCCTGGTACTAACCGGGTCTGACGTAGCGCAACTACATTGATCGAGGCCAACGCGTTACTACTAAGTAATAGTGAATTTATATAGCGCGTTTATGTGATCACACCCCAAACGCGCTCAGAAGCCAAAAGCTTTACCAATGTCTAAGCCAAACCGCCAACCTGCTATATCAACATTGCGCGATAAAAACCGATGAGCGTTAGAAAATCGTAGCCTAGTCTTCTAGCGCATGCAGCAACAAGCGTCTTCATACTTCGTACACAAAGGTTAGTCTACCGACGTTGGCATTAAATATACTCAGCTATTATTATGCTCCAGATTATGAATCAAAATCCCTGGCTGAGGCACTTGACTGCAGAGAATAATATCATACATATTAATATATTAGCTTCACTAAAAATCCTTTCACAGGGCGCCACCATTTTTTAATCCACTGCCGCAGTCAAGCATCACATCACGTCGCATCCAGTTACCGGAAGTCGCACCAGCTGCGATGATGACATCATCGGTCAGCAACAACGTGACGTCACCGGAAGTTCCACGCCCATCGGCAGTACAGTAGCCATAGTTGACAGCGTCGACTACTCCGTCGCAGGCGACACTGAACCAATGTCGGCTTCAAACGGCTTCAACGCGTAGATCTTCACACACATAGCGGTATACACAGGCACATTAAAACCGTATAGTCCATGCATAATAAAAATAAGTTAAATAACAATTAATACAACATTGGTTGACAGCACAAAGATGCTATGTCCACTTTTTGACGAAATTGTGATTTCGATACCTGGTGATAGCAAAGCATTTTCTCATCTCTGGACAAAATTTGAAATTTTAATTCGTTACAGAAATGAAGAAAAAACTTTTTTGAAGCTGTTTGTCTGTGTGTCCGTTTGTTCTGCTGAGTCAGCAAAATCTCGATAGCACGACAGCTTTTGAGATGCAGACATGAAACTTGGCAGGTAGCCTATGTAGTTAGCGCAGGTCGAGTTTGAAGAAGATGGGTGTGGTACAAGTACTTAGTGAGTTCTCAGGACTCAATATGTCAGTTTCTTGATAAGAATAAGCTACACCTGTGGCATTGCGGCTGGTGTAACTCTATCGCAGACGGCTTCTAGTTAAATAGTAGAGTCGGGAAGGTAAAGGTAAAGGTCTGGACACTTGCTGTAGCGCCAGTTACATAAGTCAGACTCGTGGCCAGCAGCGCTTTACAATCTCGGAAGTGGCAGCTGATTGGCATTAGCCAACGGTGCCGCAGCGCATTATGTGGCCATCCATTGCCCGCGCTAACGGACAACTGGACCCACGGTGCAGCTAGCAGACACACTATCGCCCCAATCAGCCACACTAGGCCTTCACCCCGTAGCCGCAGCTACTACTCATTTCCCGTCCCGCTGAGGGTAGGAGGCTAAGTTGGCCTGAGCACACATTAGGTTAGCAACTTGCTCAAGGTTGCTTGCAGTGGACCGGGTGTGAGTCGAACCCGCAATCTCTCGGTTACGAGTCCGATATTCTACCACTAGACCACTGCACCCGAAACTCAATTACTTTAATACTTGCAGAAGGAACCACAGTATTCTACGTAGTCTAGCTCTGTTTAGACTAGTACATACTGCAAACGGCGTAGTGCCATGCTGTAACATTACGGCTGCGAAAAAAATAAGTAAGCAAGTCGAACATCAGTAGGCTACCTTGTCTGTATCGATCAACCGGAAGTCGGCGGGCGGATGCGTGATGACGTAACGTTTCTGGGTCAGAGTTCGCAGACTTTCGACCTCTGTATCATCGACGACGGCGTCGAGAAGGCGATAGACTCCGAGACAGAGAAGTCCGTACGTCCGTAGACACTTGCGTACCAGACGGAGGTACTTCATCTCATGCTGCGAAACAACACGTACAGTGGTTACTTGGTCATCGTCAACGCGTCCTCAACGATGAATCTTTTTGCAGATTCGAGTTGCAATGCTACGGCAGCATGACGTTCGCCCAATAAAGCCAACGATCAAACCTCCCCCACTTTTGCTCCCTCCTCCCTTCACCTTCCCGTTAGCTCCTCCCTCATTTATGCTCCCTCCTTCCCCTTTTTTCGTCGCCCATTTCTGCCCCTCCTTCCCTTTCCCTCCTCCCCATTTCTGCTCCCTTCACCTTCCCATTCCCTCCTCCCCAATTTCTGCCCCCTCCTTGCCCTTCACCTTCCCTTTCCCTCCTCCCCATTTCCGCTCCCTCCTTCCTCTTTCCTCCTGCCATCTCCTTACGCGTCCTGATTCTTTATAGACGTCGGCGCTTTATAAATCATTTACTTACTTACTTACTTCCCCTTCCCTGCATTTCTTTTCACTACTTTGCCCTTCTTCTGCCCTGGCCGAGGTGGGCAGGGATAAGCACCCCTAGAGACAGCACCCTGCGGAGATAACCCCAGAGAAAATTCCCCGAAGGTAACCCCCGTGGGTCGGTTAGGGTCAGGAGTACGGGTTAGTGTCAGTATACAAATTTTCGCTTTAAGAATGTTGCTACGCTCCGCGGGGTTACCTCCGGGGGGGATTTCTCTAGGGCAATATCTGGGGTATGTCTCCAGGTAGGTTATTTCGTGTAATCCCTGGCCCCAAGGCGGAGTTATGTGATCGTTCGTTATGTCATGCATTCATGCATTTTCACTTTCCTTAACATTAGGAGATTGGCGTTTTATCGTCACTCACCAGAGGGCGACACTGCAGCGGCCTTGGCGGAGTTTTCGCTATCTGACAGCTCTAAACTTGTTTTTCCTGTTTTTTGACGTTTTTTTCCAGATTTTCGCCCTATAATATTTTGTTATTACCGAACGTTTAGCCCTAACGAAGAACTTTATTCGCTACTTAGGCAGAAGACATAGAAAATTGAATAAACTGAAGATTGAACATACGTCGACGCTGGCCAGGAGTGGATCGCTCAAGTTAAGCAGCGTGAGTGATGAGCGCCTCCTGGCGGCGTCCCGACGAGCCATCGTCTGTCGACGTACCAGTCCGACACCCTTTGTCAGCAGATTCTCCAGCTCATTGGCTTCACCTCCAGTCAGTAGCGCCCGGATCAGCGTCGGCACATCGCTGTTCATGTACGTCTAAAAAACAAAAGGGTTAATATATACACTGTGGCGCATAAAAAAACGTGGCAGTATATTTTTTGCAACAATCTTTGCAAATATTGACCGATTTCGATAATTTTTGCATCAAAATGAATAGCGCATCTCAGCATATCAAAATGTCTCGCTTCACCTTGCGTGTGTAAACACACTACCTTGCAAAATCAGAAAACAACGCTTTTTTCACGTAAGCACTGACACGTTTACATTAAAACATTAAAATACCAACGTAAAATTCTCACAAGAAGTTTATAGGCCTAAATTATGTTCAAAATGTCCGCCTTCAGCGTCAACACAGGCTAACAGACGACGTCGCCACTGATCAATGGCGCCATCCACAGCGCGCTGTTGGTCCACAGCACACGGTGATAAGACGTCAGTAGTCGTCAGTGAACAATGACGTTTTTATGACGTCATTATAAAAACGCTGTTAAAATAAATCAGTAAGTAAATATAATATGCATTTTGTTACTAATTTATTTCCGGTTATCGGAGTGCAAAATTTATCAAATCGGCTAAGATTTGCCAGAGTTATTGACAAAAGTTTGCTGCCACGTTTTTATGCCCCACAGTGTATAGTTTCAAGCACCATGGCAAAAGCGGAGCGAATATACTCAAATTGAAGTTGCATGATTTCTAAACAAAATATCTTTAAATTTTCTTTTAAAAATTCAGAGAGACAGGATGACAGATAGAACGAATGACAGATAATCCAACATGATCGCATAACCTCTTCCTTGGCGGAGGTAACGAGGGACATACGAATGAAATGATTTTTTTTTAAAGTAAAGTAAAGTAAAGTAAATCAGAACGCTGATATCTGCGACTATTATAATTAAGCCTATTATGCTGGTAAAAATGCGAGGTTAAAATATCGCTTTATGTCGTAGCAAGCACAGGAGTGATGTAGAAATAGAACGAGAACAGAATTGATTGAGCGAAGTAGAGATGTACTGACGGCTGCGACGAGCGAGTCGAGTACACTGGCAAGAAGAACTTTGCCGCAGACGTACGGCATCGTCTGGTACACCGGCACGGAGGGATCATCCTCATCGTCGTCGTCAATGTAAGCCACGCTCGCATCATATTCTGGTAAACAACGTCACCATCATCATCATCATCATCATCATCATCACCACCACCACTGTCCTTAAAATGCAAGAAACTGTAGCTATCGCAAACAGATCAACATGATTTTTTTGCGTCAGCCGCGCACACAATACGTCGACGGCATCTACAGTAACTCCGAAACCTTGAAATCTAGGTTAGAGGTCACTCAAGGTCATTGAGAATGGTACCATACGAGTTCCTATTAGCGTTCCACAGTAACCATGTCGCTCGCTATGTTGTATCGTTTGCGAGATATAGCGACTTAATTATTGGTCGAAAATTGCGAAATTGTTTACCCCCCTCTGTTTAGCGCCCTCGCAAGGGATGATCGACTCCGTCGAAATTACATTTCGCGAAAACGTTTGATACTCACAAAAATAGAATGATCGGGCTACCGTGGTGAAGAAATTGTGGCAATACGTTAAGCCGTTTTCATACAATACCGAAATGTGACGGACGGACGGAAGGACAGACAGAATTGCTATGTCTTTATCGCGCGTCAGCATACTGACGCGTGATAAAAACTAGACGCCCGCAAGATTAGGGCCTAATACTCGAAAAACTACCCGACCCATGCAAGGGGATCGAGATTTATGCCAAGTGTACCAAATTTGGTCCGGATAGGGTGGCGTTTGCCGGAATTATTCCTCAAAGATTGATTTTCAAACCCCCAAAGTAATTACAATACAGGACAAACAATAACGGGAGCCTACTTGCAGTAGCCAGTGTTGTCTGAAAGCTTAAGAATGGCGATATTTTTGTAAATAAAAGAGTAAAAATTTCACCAACCGAGTTCGATGAGCATTGGAATTTCATGGCTGATTGACAGCTGACGTTTGAGCTTCTCCGCTTTTGCAATAACTGGAACAAAACAACACCAGGACGTGTAACTAAGTACTAAGTACTACAGCGCAACGAAGCAGACGTGTGGATCTCGCTTTATGTGATCCGCTAATAATCCATTATCCAAGGGAAACACGGAGTTAACCCTTTCGAGTGCACACGTAATTATAGTGCCACACCGAATAGTATGAAGTTGGTACACTGGCTGTTGATGGGTGGGCCGTTACATTTGGTACAACGAGGAGGGGACTGCGTGGTGCCGCAGCCCGCTCACGCCTCTCCTCGCTGTACAAAATGTAACGGTCCACCCATCAACGGCCAGTGAACTAATCATCGTATTTCTGTATAATGGTCCCTTGCTCTGCGGTTTTAATGTGCCCATTAAAGGGTCAATAGACCCCCACTTTTTCGATTCGAGTAGGGGTCAGACAATGTTGTTTGACCTCACTTATTTCATATTTATTTAAATATTTATTTCATATTTCAATTGACGTTAGGCGTATTCTGGCGTGCAATATGACCATCATAACCGTTAAGCAGCTGCAGCTTCACCCCAGACCCAGACTAAGGGGGACGGCTTATATCGCCCCCAGATCCTTCCGTTTTTAAAGGGACGCCGCTGCGCGGCATGCGGTGGGGACTTCGCAGCAAGAAGGGGAAGGGGAGAAGGAGGAAGGGATGAAGTTTTACCCCCACCTTTAGCGGTCTCCCATGCCTATACGGTCCTAGTCATCATATGTCTTGGCTACGTGACCGAACAAACGGACATTTTTCACATCAGCGCTGAGACTGCAGAAATGTATTCTGTCTGATTTTCATTACTGATGAGACGAAGTAAACGATCTTGACAGCTTATGTCAACTAAGTATCCTGAAATTCGCAATAACAGAAAAAGTGTTAATCTACTTTTTATCTGTATTTTGTGGTAGTTTCTTGCGTTTTGTTAGCTTTCAACTTGGACTTAGTCTCTCAGAACAGCAGCAGTGAAGCTATCTAGGCCGACAGGCCTCACTGTCGTCTGTCTGTTCTGTCGTCTGTGGTGAATAAACGTATGCGTATTCATATAGTTTTTACAGAGTAAGCCGACCTCCAATCTCCACCATCTTCTCTTCGATCTTGCGCAGGCTGAGAATGTTTTTGGTCGTAAGAATGGAACGATTGTCGACGAGTGCGTTGTCGATGCGTGCGACGTCGCTGGGACCAAGCACGAGACACATGGCACACTTTTGAACACCGAGAAGTCGTAGGTCGATGTTTATCGACTTCGACCGCTGACCACGGCAACATTGAACACACAGAACACTGTGCTGTGCTAACCGTCCTTCATTCGTTCATTCACTCACTCACTCATTCATTCATTCACTCATTCATTCATTCATTCTATCATTCATTCATTCATTCATTCATTCATTCATTCATTCATTCATTCATTCATTCATTCATTCATTCATTCATTCATTCATTCATTATTCCCCCGCCCCGTAGGGGGGCGGGGGCATTAAGCGGTCATCGGCGTCCGTCGTCCGTCCGTCCGTTTGTCTGTATGTCTGTCTGATGTCGCGTACATCGGCTCTAACTCGAAAACCAAAAGGCCTAGGAAGACGAAACTTTGCATAGGGGTACCCCAGGTCACATGCGACTCC
>Ga0209339_1000921_pt1 | contig 11680 bp, 8 predicted proteins | sample OlaalgELextract3_FD_187376 | JGI IMG/M metagenome (GOLD analysis project Ga0209339, IMG submission 187376) | Olavius algarvensis symbiont microbial communities from Tuscany, Italy - Type A ELBA extract 3 (SPAdes) (version 2) | ecosystem: Host-associated > Annelida > Digestive system >...
CTCAAAGCATACGTCGCTATAACCTGACACAATGATCCGGCCAGCCTGGGCCTCGAACCCAGACTCGCCGATCACCGTAGCCAGGCAGCGCGTACCGCGGCGCTATCAACTGCGCCACCGAGGCAGGCAGATATCGCACCTCTAGTTGTACCAAAAACTATAAAAATCGGTCATCTTTCATTTAAGATATAGGCCTACCAAGTCAAACTTAAGAAGTTGTTACAGAGTGCGCGTCATTTCTGTTACTGCTGCTTCAGAGCAACATACATTAAGTAAAACGAAATTATACCTGCAGCCGATTTTTGAATGTCTGATAATAACATGTGCCAAAAATTATAAAAATTGGTTCATGTATATTAAGCCAGTCAAATATAGCCAGTCAAACTTGGGACGTTTTTTGAGACAGTTTATAATTTCCTCTGCACTCTAAATGGTTAATTCTTCACAAGACTGCTTAGAAACATGTGCAACCTTCTACATTTCAATACAGCGATATTTATTCAATAAATGCACACAAAAATCGACAAACGTATAAACCGCCAATAACGAACGAAATACAAGAAATCTACTCGATAATCTAAAAAGGTATATATACGGTACCCTGTTAAAATGAAGCTATCGAAAACTAGCAACAATGAGAAGCTCACATGGTGACTATAAAATATTAAACACGATAACAGAAGATGTGTTGGCAATTGTCTGTATATATAGCCTACAATATTCTGTGTGTTCTATTGTACGTCTACCAGCGGTGTACAGGCCTTATTTTATGCGGTCCGTCATGTCAGCGGGCACATTATGCATCAGAAAATTCAGACAGATCCGTCTGTTGTCTGTCCAACCTGTTATGGTACAGATCCATAGGTGTTGACTTTTGGGCCACTCTATATCTTATTTTCATGGTCGCCCGCTTTAGCTCTTGAGTGAATGCCGTTATACACTGTGCGCGGATAAAAAGTGGACCCCTATAGAATATCTAGTGTTGTTAGCCAATTTAAATGAAACTTTCAAACAGTATAGCTGAAGGAATGCTGAATTTATCAATTGAAAATAGTTTGTCTCTTTGTTAAATATTCTTTGTTAGCAGCGACATAAAAAGAACCTTAGTAAAAGTGCCACTACAGCAACGGAATTTACCGTTAAAGATCAATATTTAAGTAAATGCTAATAAATAAATAATAAAAAGTGTGAAGCGAAGCGCATGTTTCCTAACACAGGAAAGAGTTCTAGTGGATTAAACACTAAATCCTGTTGCTGTAACGGCACTTTTACTAACCAGCCATCCAGGTCAACTCAGCCTGGCCATCTGAAGAATACAAATTATCTTTATGCTGTTAGAATCAGCATTTCATTAGCTATTACGTCTGAAATTTTCATTCAAATTGGTTACTTATTAACGCGCGTCAGTATTGACGCGCGCGATATTGATAGCAATTATGTCCGTCTGTCTGTCCGTCACATTCCGGTATTCTATGGAAACGGCTTAAAATATTGTCAGTTTCTTCACCGCACGGTAGCCCAGTCATTCTAGTTTTATGAGTATCAAACACATTCGCCATATTCCGACGGAATCACCCGTTACGATGTCGCTATGGGGTATAAAAATTTCGCGATTTTTGACCAATAACTCGCTATATCTCGCAAACAATACACCATAGCGCCATAGTTACTATGGAAGGCGAATAAGAAACTGTACCCAAGCTTTCAAATGGTACCATTTTCAATGACCTTGAGTGACCTCTAAGTTCTAACCCACATTGCAAGGTCACAACAATAATATTCAACGTCAAATAAATCGACTAATAGTAAGTCGTGTATGATCTATTCAATGGTTCCGTTTCCAGTGACCTTGAGTACCCTACTTTTAACCTAGATTTCAAGGTCACGGGGTTAATATAGATGCCCTCGACATATAGTGTGCGCAGCATACGCGCAGTGGTGGTTCTGGGCTTTGCAGTTGGGGTGGTCAGTGGGATGGTCAGCTGTGAGGCCGAGCACGGCACCACTCTCATGTGTTAACTACTATTAGTGTTATTTGGGGGGGGGGGTCAATTGGGGCCCAACCGCCACTGTCCGTCTGTCTATCTGTCTGTCCGTCACATTCCGGTATTCTACGGAAACGGCTTAAAATATTGTCAGTTTCTTCACCGCACGGTAGCCCAGTCATTCTAGTTTTATGAGTATCAAACACATTCGCCATATTCCGAAAGGCGTTAGGATCGAAGATTTTCTCTTTCCATAAAAATTCAGCCCCAAATGCATTATGGTTTTAAGTTCGTTTGGGGGACTTCCGCGGACGCTCTACAGCCCCGTTAGCTCCCAGCCAGTGTCGGTCTGCGATAGCTAAGTTCTTGTTCTAAGAGTTATGCAAAAACAAACAAAAGTGGGTGTTTTTTTCTGAACACAGTGTAGATGTACACCCAGCCCTTCAGTGTCTTCTACCAGACTGAGCCACCCTTATTCACAATTCTGGATCCGCCACTGCCGTTGTCACGCGAACTCATGGGCTCGCTGCCAACAACAACAACAACAAGTGGCGAAAAATGTCACACAATGTCACGGTTTCTAGTTCTACTAACAACCGACAACAGTAGCTTAATCAACCAGAAACGTTTGTGCCGAAGTTATCGGCGTCGGTATTCAGTAACTAAAACGAAAACGAAATATAGGCCCAACACTATTAGCTGCGTGCGGCGCAGTGCGTTGGTACACACTTGCGACAAAGTTGAATTCAACACAGTCGACTTAGTTGAAAGTCAACTCAGCTGTTGCCGAAACCGGCAACAAATCGGCAACAACGTGAATTCGACATCTTGTCTCGGTCAACTTTGTTGCCAGTGTGTACCGGGCTTTACTAGCGGCAGTTGCAACTACTGTCGTCGCCTGCACTGAGCGAGCACGAATGCGATAATTACTATCGCAGTGATGGAAACCGTACGGGATAGACTGCTGACATTCGACTGTGCGAAAGGAGTCTCACTCAAACGCCACTTGAAAACCCATCTGTTCAAACTCACTTAGTCCTCCTGTGCTGCCTCAAGCGCCTCTGTATCTTCGGACCTAAAGGCGCTATATAAATCCGTTATTATTATTATTATTGTTATTATTATCAACGGAAGCGCAGCGCATGGACGTCGACAGTTACAATTATCCTTACTGTCGCTAATGACGCGCAGGGCAGCGCAGGCAGGCCTATGTGTGAATGGACCCTTAAAGCCCGGTACACACCGGCGACAGAGTCGACAGTCGCCAAAACCGGCGACAAATCGGCGACAGCGACTCGCCGGTTTGTCGCCGATTTATCGAAAGGTTGACTGTTGCCAGCTCGTTCGACTTTGATGACCGTGTCGCGGTCGACGTTGTCGCCAAAGTTGAACATGTTCAACTCGGTCGACTTTTGTCGGCGACTTTGTCGAAAGTGGTTGATTTTTGTCGCCCGAATGTCGAACGTCCTTTCGACTTTGTCGCCTGTGTGTACTGGCCTTAAAATAATTGTAGGTGTTCAATAAGGCACTCCAGCTGGTTACCGGACGGGACCGAGTCTTATGCTCGTTGCATCGAATACAGGCCTCCAGCGGTATCTAAAGAGTGATTTGAGTAGAAGACATCGGCGCGAGTGTTGCTCGCGAAGTAAGGCGGTATGCATGATAAAGGTACGCCGGCCAGGTAACCAGATGCTGCTGCAGAACCAGCATCATTCGACGCGTAGCAGTGTGCGTTGTATCCGCCAATCTGTAGTTGGTGATAATCGTGTCGTCTGCCGGTACTTGACGCTGCTCCGGCTGCTGATGGTGCTGGTGGGGGTACCTGGCGTCTGACGTCACCAGTGACGTCAGATGGAGTTTGTTGTCGTTTGTCAATGGCCGAGTCGTCGCCAGCTATGACGCCATCGTTAGACGCACTCTCAGACGCACAGTCCGACCCGCCGTGACCCCTGAACACCACATTATTATTATTATTATTTTATACTAACAATGTACTGACTAAGGTGACACTATCACGTCAAAGACATTGCAGAGGCATACAAAACAAAACAAAACAAAATAGGACAGAAGCTCCGACAGTCAGTAGTCGCGGGCAGACAATCACGATCGCCTAATCATCGTCAAACGACGAACGAAAAAGTACAGTATTCAGCTCGCGACGGAACGTCATCAGCGACAGTGCATTCCTCACAGATGAGGGTATAGGCTGTTCCACGCACGTGCCGAAGCCACTGGAAGGCACGATCGGCGAGCGTTGAACGTCTGGTGGACGGTACCACCAGCATGGCTGTGTCAGCAGAACGCAGACGCGTCGAGTTTCGACATCAGATGTCCGGAGAAGGTCCCCAGCAAGGTACGTCGGCGCTGTTCCATGAAGACAGCGGTAGGCCAGAACGCACAGCCGGAATGTAACTCGCTCCGGAACTCGCAACCAATGGAGCCCACGAAGCAATGGGGCTATGCTTTCACACCGCCTCAGTAAGTAAGTAACAGTGAGACAAACTATTCACTGATGGCTACAATAGTAACAAAACAAAACAAAAACAAACACATCTCATTACTTTTCGTGAGAGTCAATAAGAAATCGGCAGCTTTTGAAAGCGGAGTTCGCCTACAAATGTTAAAGACTATAAAGGTCTCGGCATTTGCAATTAGACGAGTCAGACTCGGCGACCAGCAGAGCTCTACAATTACGGTCTCGGAAGTGGCAGCTGATTGGCATGAGCTATAATGATAATTTAACACATTATACAGCCGTCCATTGCCTGCACTAGCGGTGCAGCCAGCAGACATACCGTCGCCCCAGTCAGCCACACTCCTTCGCCCTGTAGCCAACAGCCGACAATTCCATTTTCCTCCCACTGAGGGCAGGGGGCCGGGGCTGAGTTGGCCTGAGTACACAGTCGGTTAGCAACTTAGGCCCCGCCTCCTCAAAGTAGATTGCACTGGCCAGAGTGAGACTCGAACTGACAACCTCCGTGACCGGTCAACCCCTCCCCCGAAGAACCCCCCGGACAAACCCCTTCCCTAGGTCACAACCGTGACATAGGGGGGTTTGTTGCCGTACGTGGGTCGGTTAAGGTCAGGACCTTACCTCGTGGGTCAGATAGGGTCAGGTGTACGGGTTCGTGCCAGCTTAAAAAACTTCCCACCGGGTTCGGTCCTGCAACAAAAACGGGGGTCACTACCTACAAGTTTTGTCCTGGGGTTGACCTCTTACCCGGACTCGTACCAACATCCTTGCAGATACGAGCATGCCCGTATAGCCATGATTTATATTTAGGGAAGTTAGCCCTCCCCTCTCCGCCCTTCCCCTCCCTTGCTTCCTCTTTTTTTTCTTCTTCCCTTCCTCCCTTCCCTTTCCCTCCCCTTCTAATCCAGCTACGGGATCTGGGGAGAGCTGTAAATTAAGCTCCCAGCGGGTCCGGGCAAATCCCGGCCGATAAACGGTTTTTGGCGAATTTTAGCGAATTTTCAGCTTAACATAAAGTATGTGACATTGACACAGACATCATTTGTGTTACTCCAGACTAACTTATAGCTGTAATAAAGGAAAGGTTCAAACTGAACTTAACTTACAGGTAACCCAATTTTTTCGCATTTTTTTCTGGGATTAACTTCCCTATGTCTGCGGGCCTGGTTACGAGTGCGATCACTAGACTAGACCACAGCCGTGGCTCATGGAAATGGACTGCCATTTCATGCTTCATTGAAGCACAGTCGTCGGTTATAGGCAGTTGTAGTATTTATGTTTTTGTATTTTTGTGTTTGTGTTTTTATGCTTTTGTGCTCTGTATTTTGTGCTCTATTGGTAATATTGTCACTATTATTAGTTATCATGGGCGGCCAGCATGATGGATTACTCCTTTCTGGCAGCCCGCCTATCCTTTACATTTGTGTATATTTTTCTCACGGCAAATAAACTCTGCTGCTGTAGATCTGGCACTCGTCATCGCTGTGTTTGCTCATTCGACTCACTTCACGACTTATCTGTCTGTTTATAAACTATTACGTGCCTCGCCTACTTCCACGACTCACGGTCCACTATATTCACAACACTTGTAGTCCACCAAGCCGACTCAGCCTTTCATCCTTTCGGGTAGATAAATGAGTAGTAGGCTGCAATTAGATATGCGCAACCTCAGTCTGGGGAGGCGCCATCTGGTGAACGCTTACGAGGTAGAGGCAGGCATTGGTGTAATTGCAGGTAACACTGTGTGATCCATGCCTGAGCGCCTTGAGTGTGAGGTACTACAAAAAGCGCGCTATATAAATACACTTACCTTTATCTTTACCTTTACTATCTGCCGCGCGAAGCTATGCGTAAGCGCGGCCTATATGCCGTCGTGCGGTGGCTGGTGGCTGTCACCTGCGTGTTTTGTGTCGAAAAGGCTACAGATACGGCCATAGAATGCGAATAGGAAACCGTATCCAAGCTTTCGAATGGTTCCATTTTCAATGACCTGAAGTGACCTTGAGTGACTTAGCGAAGTATATGATGACACGAAGCATCGCTCGGCCTCTCTGCGACAGCTGAGCTTCTTGTTTAAGCACTGATGGAGGAGTGTAAGGAAATACGACGGTCACGACGGTCACCTGCGACTGTTCTACACACTGCTGGGCCGATGTCTGCAGTGTTGTTATCTCATTCAATTCTCACATCCGCCAACAGTTTGAGTTGTTTTACGCCTACACCTACTCACGTTCCGCAACAAGTCACGTGACCGTCACGTGATCGACCGTCAGCAGTCGTCATACGTCGTCAGCACATGCTTCTTCGCCAACTTCGACGACTTCATTCGCGATCGTTTCTTGTTTTGAAAACAACGTTAATGAACGTCAATGTACGGAGTGCCATGGAGCCGGTTGTTTCAGGCGTTCGATTATGGCGAGGCGCAGCAGGGCAGCCGTAAGTTGAGAGTTGAAAGCAAACAGCCGGGTCGAGCTGGACGGCCCAACCGTGTATCGGTGTCTGGCAGCGTCGTAGTCAATCACGACCCGGCTTATCATCGCCGCAGCTCACGCACGTCAACAGATCGTGAAACGATCGTCGCGTTCACTCGGTGCACTGCTGGACGCTGTCAGCAACGACACGTGGCAGCTTAGGCAACGCTAAACCTACCGGAAATCACGACGCCATTGTTCAATACACCATTTGTACGATCCTTCTCCGTTGATCACAATCTTGTGCCAACTTCACAGCATCGCTCAGTCCATATTGTAATGTTGTCAATCCAGGGCCGTATTTAAGGGGGGGAGTTACGGGTTCAAACCCCCTCCGAAATTATGACGAAACAATTTTGATGTGTCCTTCAGTCAGTATTTTCCACATATCAGTTCAGTGGTCGTTCAATGTAGATCCGTTTATGCAAACTCTTGACAGATAACTGATTAAAAATCCAGTCAAAATGGTTGTTGTCAGGTGGTTGATTTTATGCTCTAAATTCGCCAAAAATCGTTTGTGTCTGTCGGCCGGGCTCCGCTCGGAGCTGGGGAGCTTACAGAGCTCCCCCAGACCAAGACCCCTAGCTGGATCATGGGAAAGGGAGGGGAATATAAGTAAGTAAAAAGTCGATTTATATAGCGCATCGTCGTGAAACCTCTAATGCGCTGGAAAGGGGAGATGAAAGGGCAGGATCGAGGGGGAGGGAAAAGAGGAAAGGGCAGGGGAGGAGGAAAGGGGACGGAAGGAGGAGGGAAGGGAAGGGGGAGATAGGGGTATCCCCCTCCGAATGAAAATCCTGGCTACGGCTCTGTATCAATCCGCTAATTCAGTTATTTTCTGGTATCCGCTCATACCGAACCCAACAGTGTAGTTCTCAGGCCACATGTATTTAGTTTTCAGGTTTGCGCTAACGTAGTCGCAGAAAAAGCTTTCTCTGTCGAATGATGTCAACGATTTTCTTCTGCTAGCAGCCTGGCTGCTCACAAGGAGTAGCCAAGATTTTTGCAGCACGATGCTACACATGGCTTAAGCATATGGCCTTTGCCGTCATGCGGTGTCGGTATTGTGTCAAAACGGCTAAAGATACGGCCACAGTTGCTATGGAATGCGAATAGGAAACCGTACCCAAGCTTTCGAAAAGTGCCATTTGCAATGACCTTGGACGACCTATAACCCAGATTTCAAGGTCACTGTAATATTGGACGCTGAATATGCCAGTAACGGTACAAAATAAGATATATATTTAGGCGCACAATGACCTTACACACACCACTCATCTGTGCAACTTCGAATGACCTTGAACGATCTTGAGTGACTTAGCAAAATTTTCAACGATACGAAGCAACGCGCGACCTCTTAGCGGTATCTGAACTTCTTGTACGTTTCTGGGCTAAGCCCAAAGCGGAGCTATCCAAGTGGTGGTTCTGGGCTTTGCAATGGGGTGGTCAGTGGGATGGTCAGCTGTGAGGCTGAGCACGCGGTACCACTGTCATGTGTTAACTACTATTAGTGTAATTTGGGGGGGGGGGGTCAATTGGGGCCCAACCGCCACTTACCTATCAAAAAAATTCAGCCCCAAATGCGTTATGGTTTTACGTTCGTTTGGGGGACTTTCACGGACGCTATACAGCCCCGTTAGCTCCCAGCCAATGTCTATATAGATAATCGCTGTCCGATACTTCTGATATTGTCATTTTATGGTTTTCTTTCTGCCGCTGACGCCTGACGTAGTAGCTTACGACAGCGAAACATGTTGTAAAATTTGAATTCAGATCAAATAGTGTTACAGGTTAACGACTGCCATGTGTTGTGTAAATATATGTAATATAGTAAACTTATTACCTACGTAATCAATTATAATATAGTTACAAGGGCGTCAATCCCCCCTAGGACCACTACTTCAGCTCAGCCCCTCCCTTCCTTTCCCCTCCCCTTTTTCACCCTTCCTTCCCTCCCCTTCCCTCCGTCCCTTTACTTTTCACTCCTCTTTCACTCCACTCGTCCCTCCGTCCCTTCCCCTCATTCTTTTCCTCCCTCCTCTTCCCCTCCCTTCCTGTTCCCGTTCCCCTTTCTTCCTTGCCGCGAAGCGGCCTTCTAAATCCAGCTATATATAGGGGTCTGAGAGCGCTGTGAGCTCCCCCAGCCCCCGGCCGCAAAAGCATTTTGGGTACATTTTGAGCCCATACATCGTGTCAGGTGGCAATGATTTTGGTTGTTTCTTTTGTGCTCAGGAGCAATAAATACAAATTCTCCCTCCGACGTCCTCAAAATGTCCCCCCCTGCATGGGAATTCTTATACGCTCTGAGCGTAGTCCACTATGGGCCACGACGCCCCGGAGCGGACCGATAAATAGAAAAAAAGAAACAATTTTCTATTCATATTGCTGCCATTGTATCGCGAACAAAGATTTTCACAATTATAGTGTATCGCATCGAAAGTCGTAAGTCAGTCGGAAAACAGTAAGGATGTGCGACAGAGAGCCTCCTATTGTTTTCGAGGATACGGAGACACGTCGGTCGACGTCTTTAAAACCCTTTAGACTCCAAAGACAATTACAGTGCCACATCGAATAATACGATATAAGTTGATACACTGGCCGTTGATGGGTTGGCTGTTACATTTCGTACAGCGATGAGGGGCCTGTTAGGGCTGCGGCCATCCCACCATCAACGGCCATTGTACCAATCACTGTATTGCTATATGATGGCCCGTTGCTCTGCATTTTTAATGTGGCGATTAAAGGGTTAATGTCCTTGACTTGACGGTGACATCTGCTGACAACACTGCCGTGGCGGCCACGTCTGTACATCATCCCCCGAACCTTCAAAACTGCGAGATAAACGAGGAAACCCTCAGTTATCACACTAGCCGACCGACTAGTTGGGAGTGTGACGCACTGCGGTGAACTATGGCGGTGTCGACTGTCACTCCGCCGTGTCCTTCCTTGCAGCCGCTGGACCCGGCCCGTCGCGTATCGCTCGACAGCTGGCCGGCTAGTGTTTCGCCAGCTTTTTGCCGATAGTTTATTTTGTGTACGGACGCGCGACGGCGCGTAAGACGTCGGCTGTCGCGTTAGTAACTGAGCTGACGGCAACTCGTCCGAGTTAATTCGCTGCAGGCGTCATAACAAGCGACGACCGACGACGAGCCCGTTAGCTGAGTCTGAGTCGCGATCCGGACATTTCCCTTGGACATATTCCACCCGGACAGTCCCCCCTGGACAATTCCCCCTCCCTTTCTACATAGTGTAGGACATTCCCCCACCAACACCATCCACCAATGCCATCTACCGTAAACGTGTACAAAATTGATACAGGTAGATAGGGCCAGGACCCCGAGTTGTTGGTCGGTTAGGGTCAGGAGTACGGGTTAGTGCTAGTTTTTTTTTTAAATTTTCGCTTTAACAGCCGGGGGGATGTCCTTGAGTAGGGAGTGAAATGTTCCGGGGGGACTGTCAGGCGGGAATATGTCTGGGGATGAAATGTCCGGGGGGGGTGGAATGTCCTGCACATTCGGTGAGTCAGTCAGATGTGGAGTTCGAGTTACGTGCGATATTACGGCGAGCTGTAGCCTATGCCTCAGCGCTGTCATGAATCATGATATGTTACCGCTGTTGTGTCTTTCACAGCCTGCATTATCGTCCGTTCAGTATACGAATTCGACAACTCTTATCCGTTATCATGCACGCCATGCACTAACTACACAATCCCATTACACAGCAAGTGACGCCCCTCGCACACAATACAGGGCTTGAAAATTAATTTAAATGCTGACTAGCTCAGTTTGTCCTTCATGGTTGCGTACAGCCCGGTATACACACTGGCAACGAAGTCGACTGACGCCGATACGGTCGACTTTGTTGCCGGTTTTGGCGACAAATCGGCAACAACTTGAATTCGACAGCTTGTCGCGGTCGACATTGTCGCCAACTCGGTCGACTTCGTCGCCTGTGTGCACCGGGCTTATAGTCAAAGGTCCAGTTGGCCAGAAGAAAGCTCGTTCAGTTTTATTTCAGCAATGGGGAATAGAATGTAACGTTTTTAGGTTTGGTTTAAAGTAAATCGGATGTTTTATGCGCGGCAGCAGAGCACAGCCATGGTCGCGCGGTGTCCGTCTATCCGTCTGTCCGTCCGTCACACTCTGGTAACGCGTCACAACTAATGCTTTATCATGCGGTTTTTACCATCGCGTAGCCCAGAGGTGTTGTTAACACAGTGTGACGCACAGTGACGGGCGCATATTGCTGATAACACTTAGCGCCCGACTACGTTTACAACACTTGACGGTCACTGTCATAGATGGGGACAACATTTTTTACGACAATTTCACAGGTATAAATTCAAAGAATCATGTTCTTATATCTCTAAAAAGATTAATTGCAATATTCCAAAGGTTAAAGCACCATCTTCGAATTTTACAGTCTCTTTTATTATGGATGTTTTATTCCATCTCTCTGATGAAAACCGGTTATTATTTCACGGTAGAAGTTTATTTAGAGCACCATAGAGATGTTGACGTCGTAGTGATGTAATTATCTAATTGACGGACGGTTTCTACCTCGCACTGCTGTGCATAGCGCGGAGTGCGGACTATGCCGTCGCGTCGCCAGATGTCCGTCCGTCCGTCTGTCTGTCTGTCCGTCTGTCACACGCCGCAGTATTGTGTCAAAACGGTTACACATATCCTTAAGAGGCTCAAACTGTTTTCACCATTGGCTAGCCACACCATAGTTTTTCCATAACAAACGGC
>Ga0209339_1000923_pt1 | contig 11678 bp, 3 predicted proteins | sample OlaalgELextract3_FD_187376 | JGI IMG/M metagenome (GOLD analysis project Ga0209339, IMG submission 187376) | Olavius algarvensis symbiont microbial communities from Tuscany, Italy - Type A ELBA extract 3 (SPAdes) (version 2) | ecosystem: Host-associated > Annelida > Digestive system >...
CAATATTTCGTGACTGTCGGTTAAGGGGTGTGGGTGTGGTGAGAGGGGTAAGTTTGCCTTCTCCCATTGACTTGACGCGTCGCCCTTACAACACTGGTCACACTACCGTGTGATTTCAAGATCACGCCATTATTTGACGCTGAATGTCTCGTAAACGGTACGAGATACAGACATAGTTGCAATGGAATATTAATATAGACTTGAACACGCCCCACTCAAGGGCGTCATTCATTTATTCATTTATTCATATTCAGTAGATTAAGGTCCATGATACAAAAAAAACTTCATAAAGATGGTACAATAAGAACACAAAAATACAACAGTAATTAAAAAGAAAAAAAATTAAAAAGAATATTACGCCATCTTGTGACAAGAACTAATCATTAGATTGGATTTGGCCTTTTGGCCTTTAGTAAAAACATAAAGAACCGTATTAGCGATATTATAGATTAAACGTCGAACAATGGCGTTCCCTTGAAACCTGGGTTAAGGGTCATTCAAGGTCATTGGAAATGGTACCATTCAACAGATCGTATGAGTTCATATTCATATTCCACTAGCCTATGTCTCTATCTTCTACCGTTACTGAGATATTCAGCGTCGAATAGGCCTACGATACGATACGATAGCGTGTATTTAACGTGCAGTAAAAAGCTGACGGGTAGCCAGCTTAGTGACTATCACACGGAATATTGGCGTCACCTTGAAATCTGAGTTAGGAGGTCGTGAAGGTCATTGAAAATGGCGCCGATCGATGAATTGGTCCGCCGTTGTAACTGTAGCTCTATCTGGCACCATTTTCGAGTTATTTAACGCTGAAAATATCGTGATCTTGAAACCTAGCTTAGGGGTCACTCAAGGTCATTGAAAATGGTACCGTTCGACATGGCACAAAGATCAGAACATAAAACACTAACAGTGCGGACAAGAGCATTCTCAGACACACTCAAACTACGCCACAGAGAATACACCCGACTATTAGCATCAAATGGTGATATACGCAGTGAGAGGCATAATTACCGGACCCCTGGCTTTAAACGGCATAACTTAGTCAATATAAGGTTTATTTACATGAAAATTTCAGGCAGTATCACGCCACGACGAAGGTAGGTCATTTACCCCCGATCAAATGTCCCCCGGGGCGTCATCCCATCTGCTTCCGGTCACTTGCCAGCCTTCGTTAAGGCCCACACTAAACTGCCAATACTAGCCGCATATCTGTATCTCGCAGCGGACTACGGAAATGGAGATCGCTGTGAGATATGGATATGCGGCTAGTATTGGCAGATTAGTATGGGCCTCAACCAAGGGGGAAAGTGACCGGGAGGGGCATTTGACTGGGGGCAGGTGACGGTGGACACTTGACCGGGGGTAAATGACCTACCTTCGGCGTGGCGTGATGGTAAGGCGTCAATCGGACTATAGCGATCAAGCAGCACTTCTACTGATGCCTCTTTAAACTGCTGCTAGCAAAGAACATTTAATCAAAAGACAAATTATTTTTAGATCGCCTCACCGTTGTTATAAACGGCAATTAGTAGTGACGCACTGCACCACCATCTTGGTTCTTGTAAAGCTGTCCGAAAGCATCATTATGTGCAACGTGCAGTTTGCGATAAGCTCAGATGACCTTGATACCGGGTGGGCCAAAAATGTAGGCCTCATTTTGTTCTATATATTCTGGTGAATTGAACGTCGCCACTGGCAACAAAACGCCCCGCCCCCAATAAATTTTAATAATTTGCGTGATTTCTGTTAAGTAAAAATCAGTAAAATTTGCATCTGTTTTTATTTATTTACGTAATGTATATTTATTTCTTTGCTCAGTTTTTGCTTTAATGACGTAATTACGACATTGTTTTGTTTGTTACTAGACAGCAGCTGTTTGCTGTCTGTTCAAATGATTCTGTAAATTTCACCTCGTGTCGAATGCGTAGTGCAACAGAACGGCATAAACATAGATTTACTAAAACATTCATCATGATTACTATTTGGTGTCTGTTGTTTTTTATATCGTTGCGCCCGTAAATATCAGTAGTGAAGCGCTCTTTATCGATTATCGTAAAGAAAACTAAGTGGTTCTCGTTCACGAGGTGGCGCCACTTCATTTTCCACAGTTGATGAAAATAAAGTTGTTGGATGTACTGCGAATAAAGCGTTCCTGTTACGTGCCAAATGCCAAAAATCACAGATCGATCCGGTTCGTTTTAAAGATGTAAGCAGTCAAACAGTGTGATCTACTTTTTTGGCCCATGCTGTAGAATTACATGAGGAAGTTTTCAAATGTTACGAAGCGTCGCGCGGTTTCTCTGTAACAGCTGAGATTCTTGTACATCACGTACGATAAATTATGACATTCGGTCATTTCTTTTTTTGGATCAGTTTTTCGCTGAGACTATCGCTGAGTCCTAAATTCGGACTGAGACCAAAGATCAGTCAAAAAGTGAAGTCGTTTTTTTCGTTTGGTCTCAGCGAATCGCTGAGCGATTCGCTGAGACCAAACTTCGAACTGAGCGATCGCTGAATCCAAAGCTAATTAATTCACCGGTTGATTTTGCATGCACAAGATAGGTTAATCAGTTAGAGATTAAGTTTTGATGAGCGAAAAATCACTTCACTTTTTTCCTAATTCAAAAATAAACAAAGAAATACGGGCGAAATCAGCGATGAGTCGCCGATGACGTCAACGATGACGCGCTGCGGTGATTGGTTAATCTCAACTCCGGACTGAGACCAAAGTTGAGCCGTTTGATCTCAGTCTTTGGTCTCAGCCGAAGACTGATCGAAAACAGTGAAATGACCGAGTGTGGCTAGAAGCAACGCACTGACTGACTTGTAGACGCTGTGAATATTAGGTGTTGTGAAGATCTGAAGTTGCAATCCGGTGACAAGAGGCAACTGAGAGTTCAGTTTCAGATGAGCAGACTGCTGATCTGTCAGATGCATCACGCCATTGATTGCGTGTATCAGTCACATTTCGTGTTTCCCGATCTACACAAACTTCGTCGCATTGAACTGGAGACAACGTCTGTACCTGGGTGTGTAACACTGACATATTACATGTATACAGTTGGAAAATTAGTTACGTTTGCTTCATCTGTCCTTGATTAATTCACGTACATCATAATTGAAATCGTACACGATAGTACAGAATTGAATAGGCCTAGCCTAGTTGCACAATATAGCGATTCACCATTAGAATACTGTCAAACCTCATATGTTAAGTTCTGCGCATTCCTAAGAAATTTATACAATGCGTAACATGTTGACTCGCAGTTCGGTCAATTGTGATTCGTCACGACTGAATGAAGACCAGCGAAAGATAATCAGTTACGCGCTGGCAGAAGACAGTCGTCGCATGGCGCCGCTCGTCGTCTACGGAGCTTTTGGTACAGGAAAGACAGAGGCTCTTGCTCAGACGACGCTAGAGCTCGCTTCCCAACTCAGCAACAAAACTCGTGTGCTCGTCTGCACACGTACCAATGCGTACGTTTGCCACGCGTTCTGTCGAATTACGTATGACATTTCGGTGTCAATTTTCTGACGTAAAAACGTTCAGAGTTTGATACGAAAAAATAGCAAAGAACAAAACCTTTCTGTGACAAACTGGGTATTCGCCAAGCCAGGGGCGGTTTTAGAAAGAAACATTTGGGGGCCTGGCCCCCTAAATTTTCCCTCCCCTCCCACTGTACAAAATAGCCTAGATTTTAACAATGCGCATTTTTGCTGTTGGAACCAAAATATTTGGGGGCCTGGCCAACATTTAGGGGGTCTGTGCCCCCCGGCCCCAATGTAGAACCGCCCCTGGCCAAGCCTACCACGAGTCCCGACCGCGTGGTAGTCTTGGCGAATACCCAGTTTGTTACAGTAAAGTTCTGTTCTTTGCTATTTTTTCTTTATTTGGTTTCTTCAGTATGCGCCTGGGTCGAACGACGAGTCTGATTTGGACACGGTAAGTTATATCTCAGTTTAACTGTAAGTTAACGGGTCTTCCATTATTATTCATAGTTCACCTGTTTGCGCTGTTGAACTTTCTAAATTTCTGATTATACTCCAACCATCAAACTCATTAAAACAGAAAATATTACACAGAAAAAACTGCACACAGTCCATCTACAGTTGTGTAAGCCAAAGCTCTAAAACAGCAAAAAATTAAATGTTTATAAATTATAACCATAAAATATTATGCTCCTAGTGTATACATTAAAGCTGGCGATTGGAAGGTTTAAATACGTGGTATGCTAGCGCGCATATTTCACGCTAATAATTTATAAACATTTTAATTACATTTAACCAACATTTTTGGTTTAATTGGGTTAGGCAGAGGTCCCCCTAATAAGCTCCAAAAGAAACTTTTGGAGATTGCCGTAACGATATTTTACAGGCCACATGCACTTGCTTTTTCCTACAGCGTTTGGCACTGAACGCAAAAGGCTCTTGAAGACGTGAATATATGACAAACTTTTAATCTCTGCTTTGTATGTGTTATAGAGCTGCGGACGAGTACATTGTCAGATATTTTTCCAAATCAAACTGCAAAGTGTTGCGTATATACAACAAGGGAAGACGAGCCGCCACTGTTTCGTCAGATGTCAAGAAATTCTGCTTGATGAAAGACGGGCGTTTTGTCGATCCTTGTCGTGAGGACATTTTACAAAGTAAGATTGTTCTGACGACAATGGTTACATCATTGCAGCTGACACAGCTTGAACTGCAAGGACGTTTCACACACATATTGATCGACGAAGCTGCACAGGTCAATTCCACTATTACGAATTCTAATAATTAATCCTTCAATGGGAACATTAAAACCATAGAGCAACGGACCATTGTGCATCAATTGGGTGACTGGTACACTGGCCGCTGATTGGTGATGTAACAGCCAACCCATCAGTGGCCAGTGTACCAACTAAAGGGTTAAACAACTAAACCGAAAGCTGCGATATATGACAAATCGAAAATAATATACAACAATGATATATTAACTGATTTTTAAACCAAATGCTTTGATATATACACTAAACATAATGTATAAGTTAAACGTAATGAACTCAATTATTATTACTATTATTATTATTATTTTCAGGCTCTGGAATGCGAGGCAATAATGCCCATGTGCTTGGCCAGCGAGAGTACGTGCGTCATACTGGCCGGTGATCACTTGCAGATGGTACAAAGAGTTTACAGCAAGGAAGCGTGTGCGCTAGGCTTCAACAGGTCTCTAACCGAACGACTGTATCATCTGTACAGCGGACAGTGTCAGCAGGTCGACGGCAGTCCGCCTGTCATCCGACTACATGTCAACTACCGCAATAACAGCGAGATCACCAAGTTTCTATCGTCCACGCTTTACAACAGTCGACTGATATCAATGAGCGACCAAGAGACTGTCCCCAGCTTACCACCAATGAACTTCTACGCAGTGTGTGGTCGTGAAGTACAGGACAAAGATAGCACTTCTTTCTACAATATGTCAGAAGTGGAAGAATTGGCAAGAAGAGTCAAAGAGCTGTGTTGCTGTTGGCCAACACAACAGTGGGGGATTATAGCTACTAAAGACATACTTGTCACAGCCGCTTACTCGGATCAGGTAAGTAACAGATACATGTATCTTCTCTCATATTTTACACCAGCATCATGCGTTTATATAGATATGAGACCAGAGTAATCAGTATTCAGTACCATAAGAAAGGGAACTAAGCATTTTTCTGCAGGCTAGAATTTTGAAATAATAATTGACATATGCTATAAAACAATGCAGTTGGAAAAATATGACATTGTAGGCCTATCGAACTTCACGATTACATACACGTATTTTACATTTTTATCAAAATACGCAGTATGTGCCGTAATGTAGTTAGGTCTGTGATATCGTATATGCATTATGCAGGTAAAGAAGATACGTGCAGCGTTGAAAAGAGAAAACATGAGCTCTGTTACAGTTCTGAGAGTTCATGAATTGCCAGGTAGATTCTACTGAAGTATAATTAATACAGTAATGAAATTATTCTCACAGTTCATTTTCAAATTTTACAACATTACTTTTTCCGTTCTTCATATTGTGCATGTTGGGATGTAACAGGGAGAGAATTTCGGGCTGCATTTGTCAGCGTCGTTCACACTCGTTACTGTGTGGAGTCAGAAGCTTCTGAGAGAACAGGAAACTTTGGTTTTCTACATGAACAGAAGTTATTGAACACAGCGATGACGAGGGCAAAGTCGTGGGTAGCAGTTGTTGGAGACCCGGTTGCTCTCTGTACTGTCGGCAGCTGCAGTCCGATCTGGAGAACGTATCTTAAACGTTGTTTTGATCTAGAGAGCGTGCAGCCGTCTCAGCTGACTCTGGCAGATGTTTACACCCAGAGCCAAGAGTTGATACGTATGAACGAGATCAGTCACGAGGAGTGGAGCACGGACTTCAGTCTTGCTCCTGATGAAATCATTCAGCAACTGGGTGTAAAGGGTGAGCAAAAAACAACGAAAAGCAACACATCTCTCACATACCGATATGCAAGCTCCGAAACTGAGTATGAAACTGATTTCACGGAGGACAGCGACGAAAGTGATGAAGAACTTGTGGATGTTGCTGCTGATGATATTACACAAGAGACCGACGAGGATGAGGTTGCAAGATTGGAAAAACAACTGGAAGCTCGACCAGAGATCTACAAACGTTGCAAATTTGACATCAAACGGGCCAATCTTGCTCACGCAGTTGTGAGCGATGATCCTGGTATGATCATTGTAGTAAATGGAAGACAAAAGTTCAGTCATGCACTACACAGAGACGAAGTTGTGGTGCAGATTACAGAAGAAGAAAACAACCTCAACGTCGACGATGATTTTTGTACACAAGATGACGAGGAGAGTCTTCCTGAAAGCGTTACTGAAGAAGCAGATGACTGTATCTGTGGTGAAGTCGTCGGTATATTAAAGCGAGCGTGTAATCCAATTAACCGCACGTTTATTTGCCGCCGAGATGTTAACCATTGCGGAAATATGATTCCATTGGATTTTAGAATACCTATCATCAAGGTTCGGTTTTGCGACAAACACCGTACTCAGCAGACTGACGCTGTCTGTGTGCCAGGGGAGAACCAGTGGAAACATTATCGTATCAGTAGTCGATCACAACTTTTCATAGTAAAGTTAATTAAGTGGAACATACAGAAGTTTAATCCACTTGGAGATGTTGTTGGTCTTGTCAGAAATGCAGTTGAAAAGGAAATTGATTTCCTAGAAGAACAACACGAAGTTCAGAAATCATTCTCCAAAGACGCAATGGAACAGGCTGGAAAAATATCCGACGAGTTAAACCACGAAGTTGACGAAGTTTATCGGGGGAAAATGGTGTTCACCATCGATGAAGAAAATGCTAAAGCGCTCGATGACGCCTTTAGTGTTGAAGCATTGGACGATGGCTACCAGTTTGGAATACACATAGCTGACGTGTCAGCTCGAGTTCCACGTGACAGTCCTGTTGACAAAGAAGCAAGGAAGCGCGGTCTGGTGTTTCACTCGGTTGGTCGTAAACATTGGTCAATGTTGCCTGAAAGTAGTGTCAATGCTTGCAGTTTACTACCGGGCGTAGATCGACCAACCATCTCTGTCTTCATCACGACTGATTCTGATTATAACATGCAAGAAGTGGTGATCAAACGCTGTCAGATACATTCCAAACGTCAACTGACGTATGAAGATGCGGAAAAACTAATAGCAGGAACAAATGAACGTGAGCTGCTATCGTGGAGTATTCGCAGGTTGAAAGAAGCAGCAGTCAGCTGGAGAAGGCAGAGACTTGGAAATGATAAATGTTACAGACCGCCAAAGATGATGTCCATGAATTGCATAACGGCACGAACGCTGGTGGAAGAAATGATGATCACGGCAAACTATGAAGTATCCAAAAGGCTAGTCAACAGAGTCCCGTGCAAAAGTCCTCTGCGTCACAAGTTACCTGAAATTGATGATGATGATGACGATGACAAAGCATCTGAATACGTGCAATTGAGTTATTCCATGTTGAAAGCTTTACTATCTGCAATACATTCAAATGACATGGAGCTTATGAAGTGCCTGGTTACTAATATCGAGTACCAACCTCAACTGGCACTTGAATCAGTTAATCTAAACCAGCAGAATACACGTGCTAAGTATATATGCTCACATGCTAAGTATATATGCTCTGGTAATGAGCCTAATGAGTGCAACTGGCAGCATTGTATCTTAAAGCTTCCTCACTATGTGCACTTCACGTCACCAATACGACGTTATATTGACATTGTAGTGCATCGGATTCTGTTGTCAGTGATAAACAGACCTAACAACACGGAAGCAGATAGGTATACGAAAGAAGACATTGCTGAGATATGTGAGGAATGTAATGGTGCTCGTTTGAGAGCGCATGGTCTGAAATATGACACGTGCAACGTTCGTCTGTGTTCACTACTGAGAGAAAGATCGGTTGTGATCTATGCAATTATCTGTACGATAACTGAATCGGGTATTGTGCTTCTACTTCCTAACCTGCAGTCCATTTTCTCGGCCGAGAGCGAGAATGTTGTGAAGTTTTCGTCCTTGAAACCTTCCATGCTACCGGAAAGAACTGCGAAAACGGTTAAACTAAGGTGGAAGCAGCGAATCTATGATTTGCGTACAAGTAGGCCTAAAGAAATGCGGTCAACTAATTGCAGAACGGTTGAAGTCAACCCGCATCAGTCCCAAGTGCCAGTGAAAGCAACTGACTGGAAGACGCTTTTTGGTGCTGTAACAGCTGAAGACAAAGACGCAATCACCTCAGTTATTGAAACACTTTTCACGAACGATTATCGAGCTCAAAATGGCATTGAGAATTTAACATCGGAAGGTTTGCCATCTGGGAAACACTTCTGCGAATATGTGGCTACGTTGTCAAGGGCTTGTATTGTGAAGGTACAGCTTGCGGCAAAAGATAGCTACCGCAGTCGACCACATATTCAGCTGTTTCATCTGACACCACTGGTGTGCATCTGCATAGAACATAACACCAGCGTTGTCGAAAGCTTTTCGAAGCCAGCGATGCAGAAAGCCGACGTGAGTTCGTATGCCAACATTGGTCACTACCAGAAGCTGTGGCTACCGGTACTGGCAGTTGAAGCAGCGTACAGTGCTGTCGGTAACGGAGACTCTATTATTGTACATAACGTAGACATTCACTGGAAACAAGGTAAGTATAAAACTACTGGAACATTTGATATCAGCGCACAGTTCTGCAAGGACAGAAATATAACGTTTCCTGTAGATGAAGAACCGGCGATGTACGACACTGATGTCAAAGGTTACATGTGTATCCGTTATGCTAACAGTTTGAAGTCAGTCGTCAAGGCAAAAACAGCGGCTAACACGACATTCAAGGATGTGATCGACGTTGAAAAGCCATTTACATGGGTTGGTCACTGCGTTGTCACACGTGTTATCATCAGTAGTGATAACACTTCTTACGTCGTCCATCTGCTGCTGAAACAGAACACTTGCACTTTACCGAAGACGCTACATAAAGCAACTGTCGAGTGGATTCTAAAACTAGTTCCAGACAGGTAAATTTGTCAAAAGTGTGTGCTACATATCACGTTATCCCCGTAGTTTGTATGGTGCATAAGCTTGTATGATTAGACCGAAAAGTGGACGTGTAGGCCCTATGTCAATTGACGCATTAATTTTAGGGTTTTTTAGTGTTAATACTAAATTTAACCCACAGTATCTGTCGTCATTTTACAAGCGTTAATTGTTGTAATTTGTGAGCCCATACATTGGCGCAAACATGCGGCGATCAGTACCCTAACATCCCAACTTTTCACATTTCGGGACCAGCGGAGGACCTCGCGTGTCGAACAGTCTCTGTTGAAGTGCGTTTATGGGACATTGCGCGGGACATGTTCAGAAGTAGACTATAGAGACATGTCTGATAACCAGTAACTGTTGACTAAGTCCATTTGTGGCATTGTGTGAACTTACTGTGTAACGGTTGGCGCATAAAAAACGTTCCGAACTTTGGCATTGTATTATATAGCTCTGCAATCGGACTAAATCAAAAGAAAGGCACCGCTTAATGGGTAGACGTTCCTCAATAAGTCGATAAATTTTTCACTTAGTAAACTTCTATAAACGAAATAGTGTTAATAGCAGAACGCAGAAATAATCATAGGTTTAAACGCTGAGCAGAACTGAGAGCGATATTATTATCAGAATATTGTATAAACGCGTTTATTGACTTATCTACTAACTTTTTTTGTAATTATTTGCGGTTTGTCAACTTCTAATAAAGATTATGATGACGATGATGATGATTGTGCTGAATCGGTAGTCCATTGTGTTTCGTGACTGCAAATATTTAACCTGGGCCATATCTGCTACCGTTTCGGAGATACTGTAATGTAAACTTCACTACATTTTTTGGCATAATCGAGAGAACATTTAAAATAATTTGCCACCTCACCTTAGTTAATCTGCCACCTCACCTTAGTCGTGTTTCTACGCTACCTGCAGTGACATTACACAAAAACTGAAATGCGACATAGACGAGCTGAATCTCGCGGTCACAATTGGGACCGCGCATTCCTCAGGGCATCATAGAAAAAGCCATTGACCAGTGCCAAATACGGCTGCGTGCATGTGTAAAGGCAAAGGGACGTCACTTCGAACACATGCTGTGATCTAGCCACACAACTGGCTCTTTTCAGAGCCACTCACACTATTGATAGGAAAACAACATAAATTTTCGGTTTTTGCGTAATGTCAGGTAGTGTCGCGAGTCTAATTTTTTGGCACACAGTGTATATAGTTCACATTGGCACTTTTTTACAGTGGTTTTAGTACGCCAATTAGGCTAGCTTAGCAGCAGAAGTACATGTAATTTAATCGCTCGTGCTGTTTACAACAGCACGATTGGTCGCTCGTTTCTTCTTGAATGACGATTACGAATCTTATAATTTGTACTAACAACAGCCGCGTTTTTCATTCTCAACCACAGTACGGTTGGTTAACTAGACCCCGCCTGTCTTGCCATATATGGAAACTAATTATGCAACTAGGTCAACCACAACCAGCCTTTGCCAACCGGGAAAAAGTTCGGTTGGGCGTGTGGTTAGGCATGTAATGTTCCGGATATAGCGTGGTCAACCGGGGTTGTTTTCATTCACCGGTTAGTTGAGTTCAAGCAACCTCACTCTGGCTGACAATAAAACACTTGACTAACGACACATAAATAATGTTCTACAGCAGCCGTCCGCGACATCGGTTGTTGCCATGACGACACGCAGAATCAGACAACTTGTGAACAGATGATATAGGCAACATTCTTTCCTTTTGATAAAACTGTTGCTCCACGAAATGCCATACGCCGAGAACTTATGTTCTTAAAGGTCTAAGGTCAAAGGTCAGGGAATGAAGTTTTACAAATTGCAGGCCATAAATGCGTTACATACTGATAAGCGTCAATTTTATTTTTTTTTTAAATTTTGATTTTTGAAGTTGCATACAGGGGCGCGTATCATTGGGGCTGTATATCTCTGCTATAGAAACAGAATGATGTGCTGTATTTGAGCTGCACCGAGTCTGCATAGGCCTACCATACGATAACCTACGATATGTTTGACGGGAGCCAACAAATGGAATACCATTACCAAAGATAGGTCATATTG
>Ga0209339_1000924_pt1 | contig 11678 bp, 9 predicted proteins | sample OlaalgELextract3_FD_187376 | JGI IMG/M metagenome (GOLD analysis project Ga0209339, IMG submission 187376) | Olavius algarvensis symbiont microbial communities from Tuscany, Italy - Type A ELBA extract 3 (SPAdes) (version 2) | ecosystem: Host-associated > Annelida > Digestive system >...
AGTTTTAGGGAACTAGGCCTATAAAAGGAGTGATTTTAGTAGTACTTATATCAAAAAAAGTCAAGTAGTATTTTATCTTATCATGCTGATATAATGAGAATTTTTACGTTTATGCGTCCACTCTATTGTGAATGACCTTTTTTTGTAAACATCTGTAGATGATCGCGCTATTACAAATGTACCGGGCATTTTTGAAAGTGAGGTGATAAGTGTGTCGTTAAAGCCGCTGATAAAATAATCCATTTCGGGATCGTTGCTTATATTCGTAAAAGGTAAAACTGCAAAAGATGGTTTATCCGGCAAGGGAAATGCCATTTTCTCCACAGATGCAGGCTCTATATTTTTTGATTGATGAAGATAAATATTCCAGCCAATCATACCTCCTGCGACCATAAACAATATTAAAAAGGCTGCCAGTGCCGCCCGGCGTGAAATCCTGCCGATAAACCTTTTTTCACCGATGACTTTACCGGCAGCATCAGGCTTCATCAACACCCTGTAAGCGTCCACCGGTTTGGGTATATTTTTAACTGACTGTTGGCCTAGATATTCATATCCCAGTGGCAGCTTGGACTCAATCTGATCGAAAGCCGTCTTTGAAACGCATACACCACCGGGATCTGCTATGGCCTCGAGCCGCGCTGCAACGTTCACACCGTCTCCGTAGATGCGGTCATCTTCATCAATGACATCCCCGAGGTTGATTCCAATCCGGAAATTCATTCTGCGGTTTTCAGCCACCTCTGCGTTTCGGGTCTGAATTTCATTCTGCACGGCCACAGCGCACTGCACCGCATCAACCACGCTGGAAAATTCCGCAAGTAGATTATCTCCTGGAGAATCCACTACACGGCCCCGGTGCTGTATAATCAGAGATGCCATAATTTCACGGTAGCCGGATATAGTCTTTACGGTTGCCGTCTCATCTTTTGCCATAAGACGGCTGTATCCAACTGCATCAGCGCTGAGAATAGCGGTGAGTTTGCGTTTAAAATCTTTTGGCATTTTGGGGTTACCTTTATTCAGTTCCTACACCCATAGATCATTCATATTCGGCAGGCGGGATGCCGTCGAAAATTATTGCGTCAGCTTCGAATTCTGCCAGCCACTCCGGATTTACGAATCTGCTGACCTGCATGATCTGTCGACGGGGCGTACCTTCCCGAAAAATTCCGCCCGAACCTTGATGACAGCCTCCCAGTCTTCGATTCTCGTCAGCAGGACCCGATTTCGGATGACGTCTTCTATACCGGATCCCGCGCGCTCCAACGTATCCTGAATTATCTCAAGACAGCGGCGCGTCTGGGCGGCGTGATCGCCAGCCCCCACCGTTTCTCCATCCGGACCGAACGGCGCCGTACCGCCGACGGAAATGTAAGGACCCATGCGGACGGCGCGGCTGAACCCGACAATCTTCTCCATTGGGTTTCCGTTTGATACAAGCGTTCTTTTCATAGCATTGTGGGGTCGGACCCAGGCCTAAGGCTGACAACTAAGGCGGGAGCATAAAAACAAGGTCATTATTTGGCCTTAGAATGGCATTTTTACCGTCGAAAAGATGCATCTAAGGGAATAGGCTTGTTGTGCAAACCCGGTCTTTGACTTTTTCTTAAATCGCCTTTTTAGGCGTTAAAAACACCACTCTAAGCCTCGAAAACGGGATTATTTTTAGCATAGATCCCTGATTGTCAGGCGTTCACCGTGGTCCGACCTAGTACCACACAGTACCACAATGCCAATCCAATGCGATAGTCTTGCTTTGAACAAGCCGGTCTTATCGCATAACGATAAATCCCCAGCCTAGCGTTTCGTATCCATTTTTCCAGGACCGTAATTGTTTTTCTCGTTGAGGCGATTGCCTTAGTTTTTGGAAGACTGTAATTGTTTTTCTTGATTTATGCTAATATTTAACGATAAGTCTATTGTCGTAATTGTTTTTCTGGAGGAAGTCATGGCTGAGTATAAACAGGATAAACCGATACAAAAACCAGCCGGATATACGGCGCTCATCGAGCGTTACGATCTCGATGTCATCTCAAACTGGCATAAGTCCTTGGTGACAGCCAGAGGCATCCATCGTGTAAATGCGAAGGCAGGAGTTATCGAGGAGGTCTACCCGTCCAAGTATTGGCCGGGGGACACACTCGGCGACCATCTCGAGTTCGCGCTCAAATATGACGGAACGAATCTGGCAATCCTCAGCATCTTATTTCAGAAGATTGTGCAGAAAGATCTCCTCATCCATGTCCAATCCAAACCGACCGGCAAGTATGCCAGGCGCTTGTGGTTCCTTTATGAATTCCTAACGGGCAAGATGCTAGCCTTGGAGGACCTGAAGCATGGCAACTACATCGACCTGCTTGAACCGGACGAATACTATACGGTTACACCGGTCCGCCAGGTTCGACGGCAGAGGATTAACGACAACCTGCTAGGCGACAGCCGATTCTGTCCGACGGTTCGACGCATTGACAACCTTCGTGAGTTCGAATCCGCCGACCTTCCCGGACAGTGCCGGCAAGTGGTGGCCGGCTATTCTCCAGAACTATTGAAGCGGGCTCTCGGTTACCTCTACAGTAAAGAGACGAAATCGTCCTTTGAGATCGAACATATCAAACCCACTTCCACCAGGACCGAACGTTTCGTGGCCATGCTTCAACCGGCCGAACAGGAGGATTTTTGCCGAAAACAACAATTGATTGAAGTTCAAAACCGGATTGTCGACGCACGGTTTCGCGATTCCGATTACCGGTCGAGTCAGAATTATGTCGGCGAGACCGTAGCCTGGCAAAAGGAGCGAATTCATTTCGCATGTCCGAAGCCTGAAGACCTGGCCGACCTTATGGGCGGCCTCATAGCAGCCCACGAACGTATGGACACAGGAGGCGTGTCCGCGGTGATTCAGGCCGCCGTCATTGCCTATGGATTCGTTTTCCTGCAACCTTTCGAGGACGGTAATGGCCGCATCCACCGCTTCCTGATCCACAACATCCTCGCGCGACGAGGTTTCACCCCTAAGGGCGTCATGTTCCCCATCTCGGCGGCCATGCTGAAAAATCGCGCCGACTATGACGCCTCTCTGGAGGCGTTCTCACGGCAGCTGATGCCATTGGTGGAATATTTCCTCGATGAATACGGCAATATGACCGTTCATAATGAAACGGCTATATGGTATCGCTTTATCGATATGACGCCCCAGGCGGTGGCGCTTTTTCGGTTTATCGATCAGACTATCGATACGGAGCTCGCAAGCGAACTGGCGTTCATTGCCAACTATGACAAGACCAAGAAAGTTATACAGAAAATTGTGGATATGCCGGACAGGCAGATTGATCTATTTATACGCTTCTGCCTCCAAAACAATTCTCGGATTTCAGCACGGAAGCGCATGCGGCACTTCGATTTTCTGTCCGATGAGGAAGTAGCGCTTCTCGAACAGGCTGTTCAATCCGCTTATGGTGCTGCAACCCTGAAGGATGCTTGACAAATATCTGCCCTCACCTAGCGAAAATAAACGTCACTCTAATCCTTGAGAACGGGGTTATTTTTAGCATAGCCCTCAATTGTCAGTCGTTCACCGTGGTTCGACCCAATGCCAATACCCTCGGACAAAATTGGCCTCCAAGACACTAAGAAAAAAATGTGTAAAAAAGTTATGTGTCTTGGTGGCAAAAACTATTTTTCAGATATTGCCTTGTGAAACTAAAATTACGCTACAAATTTCTGAGTACATTGGCGTAGAATTTACCGACATATTCCTTCACCATCCGCCGGGCTGAAAACTGCGCGGCAGCCCCTTTGATCGACGCTTTCATGACCCGCACCCATTCATCCGGAATACCCTGATCCGATACGCCGTAATACTGTGGGATGATCTCTTCTTCCAGGAGTCGATAGATTTCGGCAGCGTCGGCCTGATCGCGATTCCCATCCACTTCCCGGTGCTCCGGCGCCCAGCCGTTTTTGCCGTTAAAGCCCTCCATCCACCAGCCGTCCAGCAGGCTCAACTGGGGCACCCCGTTAACGGCGGCCTTCATCCCGCTGGTGCCGCTGGCCTCCATCGGCGGCAGGGGCGTGTTCAGCCAGACGTCCACGCCGTGCACCAGGTACTGCGCGAGTTGCTCGCCGTAGTCTTCGACAAAGGCAATGCGCCCGGCCATTTCAGGGTCCCTTGCCGCATTGAATACGCGTTGCAGAATCCTTTTGCCGGGATCATCCGCCGGATGCGCTTTGCCGGCAAAAATGAGCTGGACCGGCCGCCAGCGATTGCTCAGTAATTTTTTCAGGCGCTCCAGGTCGTGGAAAATTAAATCCGCTCTTTTGTAAGTTGCAAAGCGGCGGGCAAAGCCCAACGTCAACACGGATGGGTCCAGCAGGGTTCCGCCGGCCAGGATAATCGATGGATTGGCGTGGTCTTCCACCCATCTGCGGCGTGACCGCTCGCGGATCGCGTCGATCAATTTGGATTTTAACCAGCAGTGGGTTTGCCAGATATCTTCATCCGGAATATTCTCGATTAATTCCCAGATAACCGGATTGTCGTGGTCATCCAGCCAGCCCGGGCCCAGGTGCTGATCGTAAATACGCCTCATTTGCGGCGCGACCCAGGTGGAGAGATGCACGCCGTTGGTAATATGTTCGATGGGATTCTCGGTGTCCGGCCAGAGGCTCTGCCACATCTGCCGGGAAACCTCGCCATGCTGCTTGCTGACGGCATTGCGATATTCAGCCGTTCTGAGCGCTAATGCGGTCATGTTGAAGCCGGCTTCGGGTTTATCCGGATGAATGCCCAATTTGAAGAAGCTATCGCGGTCGAGTTCGAGTGCCGGCCAATACGAATGAAAATAGCGCTCCATCAGATGAAAGGGAAACACATCATGGCCGGCCGGCACCGGGGTATGGGTCGTGAAAACGGAGGTGTTGTTCACCCATTCAAGGGCCTCCGGGTAGCTCATACCGTCGGAGATGCGGTCCCGGATCTGTTCCAGCAATGCGAAAGCGGCATGCCCTTCATTCAGATGCAGACCGAAGCGTTTGAACCCCAGGATCTGCAGCACTTCGGCCCCGCCGATTCCCAGGACTATTTCCTGGCGCAGCCGCTGTTCCAGATCTCCGGTGTACAACCGCGCCGAGATGGTTCGGTTCCAGGGATCGTTCAGGTCGATATCCGTGTCCATTAATATCAGCGGCACCCGCCCGACCGACACCTGCCACACCGCCACGTGCATGGCCGGCTCGATCAGAGGCACCCTGACGGTAAGCTGGGAGCCATCCGGGTTCACGACCCGGTTGATGGAGGCCGCCTCCCGGTTCAAGGTTTCGGTGATGTTGTCCTGCCAGCCGTCCTCGCGAATATGCTGATGCAGGTAGCCTTCGGGATACATAAATCCCACTGCGACCAGCGGCACGTTCTGATCGCTGCATTCCTTGAGATGATCGCCGGCTAAAAACCCCAAACCGCCGGCGTAAAAGGGCAATGACCGGTGCAGACCGTATTCGGCTGAAAAGTAGGCAATGACCGAATTCTCCGGAAATTGGATGTCGCTCAGCAGCGGGCAGCTTTTGCGGGCCAGATGATTTCTGAACTGGGACATGACCACGTCGTACTGGCGCAAATAATCCGCATTTTGGGCGGCCTTTTGCAGGACCTCCGGCGGCAACTCCCGCAGCATTCTATCCGGGTTATAGCGGCTCTCCTTCCAGGCCGGCCGATCCAGCATATTGAAAAGCATACGGGCGCCCGGATTCCAGCTCCACCACATGTTTTCCGCCAATTCACCCAAACCGCTCAATCTTTCAGGCAGGTTGGTAAACTCGTTGGGGCGTAAATTCATCGATTGTCATCCTTTAAATTAAATTGGGCTCCGAATAGCCACAGACATTCCATATTCACAATTTTCGCTGGTGTATTTCTTCCAGGGTCATGGATTTCAAATCTTCTACCATGGCCACCAGATGGGTGATGATAATCTGCCAGATTTTTTTGCCTTTTTCAGCGCTGGCTTTGGTGGAGTCACCCATCACCCCGCTGTTTGAAATTTTACGGGTGTAAGCATACCATAGCACACCCCGCTTGGAAGTAAAGTCCAGATACCGGCTGGAAAACTCGGGGACCTCCCGGCGGGCCTGATCCATTTTAACCAAATCGGGCCGTATGGCCAGACTGGTGCTGGTTTCAATTTCACCGGCATGCACGTCATTGGGGGTTTCCACCAGCGAGTAAATATCCACATCGCTGGTCTCGCCGGTATCCACGCACACGAAAATATTCGCGTCGCGATTGATCATCTGGGCGGCATGATTCAAGGCCGGGCTGTTGCCGCCGTGGGCATTGATAATGACCAGCTTTCTGATGCCATTGTGTGCCACGCTCATGCCGATGTCATAGACCAGCTTGGCGAGCGTATCATTGGAAATGCTGACGGTCCCTTTGAATTCATCATGATGGTAGGAAACACCGTACGCGATGTTGGGCAGCACCAGCGGCTTGGGATCGCTGCAGGCTTCGGCGACCTGAAGCGCCAGATAATCGGCATCAAAGGCATCCGTATCCAGCGGCAGATGCGGCCCGTGCTGCTCGATGGCCCCGACCGGCAGCAGCGCAATATCCACTATTTGGAATCGATCCCGGGCCTGGGGCCAGGTGAGTTCGCCCCAGCGGTAGCGCAGCGGTTCCTTCGCATTGGCCTCCTTTCCGGCGGTCAGGTCCGGCGCTTTTAGATCGACTTCAAAGGCGGATGCTTGATTCAGACTGGCCTCGCTCAGGGGATCGAACGGCACCCATTTGCGGCCGACCCGGCGCATGGCGCCGTTTGCGTATTGTAAGAAAATTCTCAGCAGAGGTTGCCGCAAATCAACCGGGATGCCATCCATCGGCGACACTTTGGGGTCGTAGCGCAGATTCACCACTTCAGCTTGTTCGGAGAACTTCTTCTCCCGCATTGCAGACTCAGGTATCAGTCCTTCCTTTTGAAGCATGTATCCAAGCTGGCGTAACCCGGCCGATTCCTGGGAGACGCCTTTTTTGAGAAATCCGGTCAAGGCCTTTTCAACCTGGGATTTCCGGTAGCCACAATGGGCCGGGTCTTCTGGAAGTGGCGATAGGCGTTCAACGCGGTAAACCAGTGCCGTCCGGATTCGTTGACAAAAATCGGGTGAACCTCACCACCGACCTCAGAGAGCAGGCCAAAGCTCAACAGGCTGTCTTTGCCGCCGCTGGAAAGAATGCAGTGCCGGCTCTTGCTGGGTGACCACGGCTGCCACGCGGATTTGGCCCTTCTCGACAGTTCCCCTTGGAATTCAAGGCGGGCATGCGAATAATGCTGCCGCTTTTCGGGCTTCAAATCGGCGGCGGCGCCCACCAGGAAGGGATTGGGTTCCAGGAATTTTTTGACATAGATTTCGCGGGCCGTATTTTCCGCCATATCACGAATGAAGCGCCGGTCGTGGTCGTCATAAAGGCCATGAAAGACCAGCGTGTCGCAAAACAGACCGTAATTTATGGCGACCTGGGCGGCAATCATGTCCGCCAGATTGCGGGATTCGCGTTCAGCAGGATCAAATACCTTTTCCTCATAGCTGTAGATGAGTTCCGTCTGCTCTATTTTCCCGTTGTAATACAGCTGATAGGGCGCAATCAGGCGCCTGGGCTCCAGCTTTAGCGGGCCGATTTCCAGTCGTTCAAAGACCTTGAGCCGGTCCAATGAATCAGCATCCGATTCAGTTGAAACGCCATCCCTAGTTAATTTATCTTTTTTTTGCATGTTATTCCTGTTGCAATGGTTCAGGGTTCAGAGGTTCAAGGTTTAGGGTTTAGGGTTCAAGGTTTAGGGTTTAGGGTTCAAGGTTTAGGGATGTTGATTCGCTGCGCTCAGTCTATTATATACTTTTTCTCTGCGAACTTTGCGGCTCTGCGGTGAATAAAAAATTCATCTCAATAAAAAATATCTGAATATTTATAGCCTTATTAGTAAAAGCGAATCACGCTGAAGGCCAACACCGGTGAAAGCAAGTCCATTTTATGGGCGACACTGATCCAATTGGCTTTAACTCAATTGGGGCTAACTGACCGCTTTGCGCTGATCAATGGGATCATCTGCATAAGATTTAATCAGGTTTGCCAGCTCATCGGGGCCGTCTCTCAGCAAATCAAACGTCGGCAGACCGACCGCCTGTTCAATGGCGTCGCACATCAGGGGAATTTGTACATCCGGCAAATTTTCATGATTGACGGTCACTGCCACCACGGGTTTACCGGAAAGCAGCTCGATGGCCGCGATTTGCTTTGCCAGCGGCTGGATGCGGTACCCCGGGAATCCATCATATTCCTTGCGGGCCGGTGCGTGCTGCAAGACAATGATATCCGGACGGCCGGCGGCCAGGATTTCGAACCCACCGGGGTAAGCTGGATTCATCAGGCTCCCCTGTCCCTCAATGACGATTACCTCAGGCTGTTCATTCTGCCAGGCCGTCCACACGGCATGTTCAATTTCACCGGCAACAAAATCATTCACCAGTGAGTCCATAATGGTCCCGTATTTCACCCCTTGCATCCAGGCTGTCTGTCCGGTTCCGATCATCTCGGTCCGCACTCCCGAATCCTGAAGATCGTTTACGAGCAGCCAGGCCGTGGTACGTTTGCCGACCGCAGAATCGGTGCCTAAAACGGCGATCTTCAAGGCCCTGACGGCTTCAATTTTGCCGTCGAAAAAATGAAGTGACTTAATCGGTGCCGGTTTGCGGATATCCCGGATTTGGGACCCGTATTTCTTGGCAAGTTTGACCAGCTCCAAATCCTCTGAAAGATAATCATGCAATCCGCAATCGATATTCAAACCGAAGGTGATGGCCTCCTCGATATCCTGTTTTGCTTCCGAAGGAAGCCGGCCTCCATCGGGAGCCATTCCGACGACAAAATGGGTGGCCGGTCGATTGCTGCGGTCAGCAGCCCGGACGGCCCGCTCCAGGGAACCGAATATCGGGATGTCTTTGGTTCGGCCGTCCAGTATTTGGCCGGCATCCCGGCCCGCATGGCGGGAGTCTATGACGGAAAGAATCCGGTAGCGTTTGGTAAGGCGGACGAGTCCGTGGGCGGTCTTGCCACTGGGGGCATTGAACATCCCCTCACAATAAACGATTGCGTTGCCATCCAAAAATGACTTCATGACTTTCTCCCGGTTAGCACGGCGACATACCGGTCAGCCGGCAATTTCTCCTTCGAATGTTTGTTCATCAGGGCAATCAGGCCGGCGGTTGAAGCCGGCAGCACCTGCAGCCCTTCCTTTTGGCGGATGAGGCGCGCATAGGTACGCATGGACTTGTCGGTTGCATCAGAGGCCCACCCGCCGGTCCGGCGGATAGCATCGAGGGCGTGATCTCCGTCGATGGAATGCCAGTTAATCAGCGGCTCATTGATGCTGGTCTCACGGATCTTGGCCGGATTTAGATCTTCGCACGACGGGGTATTGTACAAGAATGCCTGAACAATCGGATTCTTGCGAAATGAAGATCCGGCGGCAATGCGGGGCATGCGCGAGGTCTTGCCCCGCCGGTAAAGGCTTAAAAAACCCCGGTAGATTCCGGCCAGCGTGGTCCCGTTGGAAACCGGCAAGCTGACGGCCAGCGGGGCATCACGCAATTCGTCATAGATCTCATAGGCGATCTGGCCGTAGGCCCGCATCTGGGTGAGGATGTTGTCTCCACCGGGATTGGCATCGTAAAATTCGTGCCTGCGGGCCTCGGCGGAGGAATTTTCAACAGCATTTTCGTGGTCGCCGGGAATCCGAATAATATCCGCCTTCAGGTCGATCATTTCATTTGTCCGGGCGGCATGGTAGTTTTCCGGAATGTAAATACGGCTTTTCAGACCGGCGAAATCAGCTGCCAAGGCGATCGCAACACCATAGTTGCCGCAGGTTGCCACCGCAATGGTGTCATATCCGCGCCGCATGGCGTCCATGGCCTGGGCAAAAGCGATACGGTCCTTCTGGGTGCCGGTGGGGTTGCCCCCTTCGAATTTCAAATATATCTGGCGTAAACCGACCTCACGCTCGATATTGCGTGCCCGGACCAGGGTTGTGTCGCCAACTTCAGAATCGAATATATCTTCATAGGCCTCAAGGCGCTGCTCCAGCGGCAAGTTCTGGTCAGCGGAAATTTTACGCTGGTCCTCCACCTCCCGAACCACTGCCACCGCTTGGCCGTTTGCGCCGTCTATCAAATCAAACGGCTTGTCGTCATTGATCATTTTCGCTAGACCCTCCGGTTTCATCCAAACCATGCTTGCTGGTTGACGATAATCAATGGGATCTGCAGGGAGCGCGCGATAATCGTAACGTGTGACGTCACCCCACCCCTGAGGAGTATGATGCCTTTGATATCTTCTGAGGCCAGTCGCAGAACTTCTGAAGGATAAAGCTCGCGAGCGATCACAATCCGATTACCACTCAGATTCAAGTCAACCTCGACCGGTTGTTCGAGGTTTTTCAAAATTCTTCCGGCCAGGTCCTTGACATCATTCGCCTTGTCTTTGGTATGCTCAAATTCGCTGGATTCATAAAGGCTGATATAATGGCCGGCGACAGTTTTTATGGCAGTAGAAACGGACGCACCATTTCTGATCAGCTTTTCCATTTCACTGAAAAAGCGCTTATCTTTGAGTATCATCAAGTGGGCCGTGAAAATGAGAGAGGCGCCTTCGGCCATGCGCTGGGCAAAGCGGGATTGGAGCTCCAGGAGCTGCTCACTTGTTTTGTTGACTGCGCAGTGAAAATCAGACAGGGTGTATCGTGACTCTGCGCCGGTTTCAACTGACACCAGCAGGCCGTGGCTTTTATCAAAGACCATTGCCGGCGCAAACGCAAAACCAAATGAGGCTACCTGACCCGTGAAAGATCCCGAAGGTTCTAAAAATCGGTCGGCATCTTGTTTGCTGCCGGCCTGAGCGGCATGTCCGGTCAACAACCGGGCGTTGCCGACGGCACCGGCCAGCTGCGATGCGATGGCGCGCATGGCCAGCGCGTCGATTTCATCGAAAAAATTTTGCTCCTGGTGATGGACTGCCAGGACACCTATTTTTTCTGCACCTCTTCTGACAGGAACAGCCAGAAAAGATCCCAGAGAGCGTTTGTCAGGATCACTGAAATTTATAAAACCGTATTCCCGGCGGGGTATGCTATCCAGGAGCGTCTTCGTCTTTTCAGATACCGCCCCAATAAGTTTTTCCCCATTATTATAACGAGCTTTGACGGTGGTTTTCGATTTCAATCCGGAGTTTGCCTTCAGCACCAGTTCGTTAGATCTTGCATCGAGCAAATATATGGAGCAAACATTTGCATTCATATGCCGGACCACCGGACCACCATTTCGACGGTTTTCTGGAGAAAATTTTTGATGTTCTCACTACCCGCAAGCAGCGCCCCAAGCTCTCCGATATCACAGAGCAGATTGAGGTGACCATGGTCTTTCATATTCAATCAATTTCTCGTCCATAATATCACCTATCATTAAATTTCCGGTTCATTTTTCAGGCGATCAAAGCTAACCTGCGCACTATAGAGTGGACGCATAAACGTAAAAATTCTCATTATATCAGCATGATAAGATAAAATACTACTTGACTTTTTTTGATATAAGTACTACTAAAATCACTCCTTTTATAGGCCTAGTTCCCTAAAACT
>Ga0209339_1000925_pt1 | contig 11673 bp, 10 predicted proteins | sample OlaalgELextract3_FD_187376 | JGI IMG/M metagenome (GOLD analysis project Ga0209339, IMG submission 187376) | Olavius algarvensis symbiont microbial communities from Tuscany, Italy - Type A ELBA extract 3 (SPAdes) (version 2) | ecosystem: Host-associated > Annelida > Digestive system >...
CGTACAAGGGCAGGCTGCCAGAAAAGCCCATAAGGCCCAACATTGCTGGCTGCCTTGCAAAAAAAAATAAAAAATAAAAAAATCTAACTAAAAAACAAACAAACAAACATATACATGTGCACAGTGCAAGAATACAAATAGATTAGTAATTAATAGGGAATTATATTGAATTTAGATATACAATAGCCGTGACTGTCCTGCTTAGTTTTAGTTACAAAGTGTCTGTACACACGCTAGCCGTGCACACGGCATCCCTATTGAAGATAGGGTTAGGGTTGGGATAGGGATAGAGTTAGGGTTAGCGTTAACCACAGGGTTAGTAATAGGGTTATGGTTAGGTTTAGTCTTAGCATTAGGGAGTTAACGGTTTATTGCTCGTATTATGCCATGCTAGCCGTGTGCATAGGATCATTCTTAGTTTATGTAATTTATTATATTGATAGTGAGAGTCGACAGTGTTAGGTACATCATACAGTGTTGACAGTAAACTGTTTGTTATTGTATGACGTTCTTGTTTAGTTCATTACACGCCAAGCATTTTGTGCTTAGCTGGCTGTCGCTATTGTGTCTGCAACTCAGCATGGCTTTTATGCTACATACTACTAAATTTTAAATTGATTGAATTTGCAGAAATGGCTGGAATATTTGATGAAACGTCAGCATTTGATGAAGGTAACTATGCTGATATTGCCTAGCATAGTTTCGTACTAGTAAACTGCTGGTGTTACTGTTAGTATAATATGTATGTTTAGTTTGTGAGTTTGAGTCAAGTGAATTGAAATGCTGGAGAGGCTAATTGGTTTCCTAGTTATTTTATATTGGCCATTGTTGACATCTGTCATCAACATTGACCATCTACTGAATTTTGGCATAAGTTTGACAGATGTAATTTTTATCACCCATCAGCACACTGACACGCGATATTGATATAGCAATTCTGTCCATCTGTCATGTTCTGGACTTAACATATTGTCATATTTTCTTCACCCAGTCATTCTAGTTTATGAGTACCGGGTATCAAACATTTTCGCAAAATTCCGACGAGATCACCCCCTGCAGGGGCATAATACAGGTGGGGTATAAAAATTTTGTGATTATCGTCCAATAATTGCTACATCTTGCAAATGATACAAGATAGCACCATAGTTGCTATAGAAGGTGAAAACCACACCAAGCTTTCGAACATTACCAGTTTTAATGATCTTGAGTGAGTGGATTTCAAGGTCACGGAGTTAGATGCCCTCAACATATTGTGTGTGCAGCTGATGCACGATCTGTCTGCGATAGCTAACTTCCTTGTCAAAACTGGCAACATAAGTATTATTTGTTTGCACATTTTAACATAACTCGTAAAGAAATGATGTCAGTGTCACATTTATAATTACTAAAAAAGAAGACCATTATGCCTGTTATTAGTACGTTCTTACCACTGACATTCCACTCAGATGCAGTGCCTGCACAGTGATGCTCATCATTTCAGACATTCAAATCATTTTTGTTACTTTTTACTTGCTTAATTAATATTTACTCGCCTAAGACATTTGTAGTGCCAGAGTGGAGTCTTCATGCAGATTATAATACGTCGACCAGTAGCTTTTCAGTAAACAGCACATTCCATTCACAAATTTGTGATCTAATGTAGTTAATTGTTAAGATGTGTGTTGGATGTTGGTGACGGCAGGGATGATGGCAGACCTAGAGTGTGATTTGAAGCTGGATCGTCAGCAGCCGCAGCAACAGATGCCGCAGCAGGAGCCGAGTCCATCAGCCGTGATGCCTAGCGGTGGAACGAGCTTCACATTTTCACGTGCCAGCAGCATAGGCTCTGTCAACGCTGTCAGCTGCTCATCCGCTTCCTCGACTCACAACACTGGTGATATATAATAATTGTTGCCACTAAACAACATTGCAACAACATGTGTATATAGAGGTGTATCAGGCTCTTTCTTCTACATGTAACTTATCACTGATACACAGCCAAGCTTATGACTTATTTTGTACAAACTTAAGGCATGACGGTAACTGAATACAAAATGAAACTGTTTATTCCACCATTTGTTGGTGTAGGAAGTCGTGCTTCTACCGCGAGGAGCTTTTATTCAGTTTGTTTAGTTTGTGCAATTTCGTCAGTCCTTCGCTGGCATTATGGATTTCAGCATCTGTTTCTGTTTTTGCTGTCTACACTGCGCTCTAGCGATCTTGCTGCCAATGCGGACGATGTGGTGGTATACAGAAAGCAGGATAAACAAGCAGTAATTTTGTATGGCTGGTTTCCAGGTTATTCTAGGTTTGCTGAATAGTAAAATTTGGATATTGCAGGTAATGCTGGAGTGGTATTTTTAGAGGCCGGGTGCCCAACAAACACATTCGGTGCACTGAAGACAACTGTGACAGCATCGTAAGTGATGTGAAAGCTGCTTGTGATGACTGTTGTCTGTCGATTGTGAGCAGAAGATGAGGACAGTGATAGTGGAACGATGGCAACAGTGTCGTACAAAGATCGGAGACGTGAAGCTCACACTCACGCTGAGCAGAAACGCCGTGATGCCATCAAGGTCTGTAATGCTTTGAACTTTGCCACAGTAATGACCTGCACCACTTACCTCTCAGAACAATCTGTGAATTTGCATTAAATCGTACATTTTCAGCTGGTGTAAACAAGTGCAAACTGAGCTGCACAGAGGCTGCTAGTTGTGGCTGAGTAGCGGTAACAGTTGGGAAAATGTCGGGGAATTTGACAGTGCCTGAAGAGTGGTCACCTGAGTAATCTTCCCGACTTGTCTATGTCTCATCTCATCTCATATTGTGGTCAGTCGATTGCTGTCATCTCATCACGTGACAGTACAGTAGTCGCCCAGTACAGGAGAACATTCACAATGGTATGGATCACTCACTACCTGTTGTTTGTCAATACTTGAAGCCAAAGAACACTAGCTGCATACCTCAGCAGTCTAGTGACACGTTTGTTTTCATAGGTCTCAAGGGAAGAAACAGAACAGCCAGGAGAGAAAAAGAGCGTATAATTTGTATTGGCCTATCGTCAGAAATACATCAACTGCGTTGCCAATGGTCTCTCACATAACCAACTCGGTTCAGCGTTCAAGTGAGCTAAGCTGCTCACAGCATTTGGCATTTGGCTCGAGTGCTACCATCCGCTGGTGCTGTGACAATGAACCAATAATGACAACTTGTTAGTTCATTGTTCTCTAGGGAACTGGCAGTTGTCACCAGCTGTTTCTAACAGTCTGTAGTATAACCGCAGCTGCAGTGTAGTATACGATGGTGTTACATCACATTGTGTGTGCAGCGTGGTTACGAGGAGCTGCAGTCAATCGTACCTACGTGTCAGATGTCACCAGATAGTGTTGGATCTCAGAAACTGAGCAAGGCAACCATTCTGCAGAAATGTAATGTGTTCATCATTGACAGCTTGCTGTAGTTTTCTGTTTGTGATATTTTTTTTGGCTTTTTACGTCAGCATCTGGCAGTTTTTGTTGAGCTAGCTGATGTTTCTCACTTCACAGGTTGCACCACGTTGCCTTGTGTATCGTTTTTCTTCACTTTTTGTTGCACTCCGCTATGCTACAGCGAGACTTAGCTATTGTGTCGTCCATCACATGCTGGGGGTGAGTTTAGTTATGGAGTGCTCTTCTAAGATCAGTTTTGACAACTAATAGTGCACTCTCGATCGTTAGTGCACTCTCGATCGTTCTCTAACCCTTTTGCTCCAAGAGCGTTGTCATCTTATACTAATAGTTGGACGGTTTGACTGTCTGACCGGTCTGACAGGTCTTACTAAGTACAGTCTGCTCACAGCACCCCGTCCCCTCTCACCCGTCTCCCTAGTGGGGAGATGGCTGAGCCGCACTGCAGCAATCTGAAGCAACTTATGACCCCGTATCAATTACTCCAGCAGCAGGCAGGACGTGGTGCATGCTTGCAGCGTCGTTGTGTAAGCTTACTTGTATGGAGTCGAACACAAATAACATTAGCTATGTGGGGCTGCATGGTCTTCATCAGCGTCAACGCCATTCTGAGACTTCTGAAGAGGTCGACGTGTATCGGGGCAGAACGCACTTAGTAGTTTGTAGCTATCAACCGGTTTGACGCCGAGCCACAGTCGAGCGCGATTGTGGTCGTAAAATATAAAGTGGCTACCTTAAATGAACATTCATCTGTTCAGGCAGCAATTTTGAGTGACATTTCTGATCACAGTGACATGTGGATGTTCTTTTTCGTTTCCAGTTTCTGTAGTTAGTATAATTTTTCAACTTTTTGTCCACTGATGTAATTATTTTTTAAACCTGCCTAGGTTGACATACATGGTAAATCACAATATGAGCGTTAGTCGAAATGATGATGTCGTCGAAAGAAGTGGCTGTAATGTATGCTTTGAAATAATTTAATGCAAAGTCTAAAAACAATTTATGGTCTGTACTTATTTCCCTGTATCTTTTCTTGTAATTATGTTTTCATTGTTTGATTCAGTTGTCCAAAATGAATGTAGGAAGGGAACATTTTGATATTACAAGTTTGATTTCCCACATAATCAGTCCATCTTTATATGTAAATTGTGCTTTTGACCAGTTATAAACACATTACATGTACGAGTGATCAATTCACAATTAGTGTTGTGTTACGAGGCTTTTGTTGTACAATGTCTACAGTACATCAGTGTCTTGTGTGTAGCAATTGAGTACACGCAGCATCTGATAGAGCAGAAGTCAGCACAGGAGAAGAAGCTGGAAGAACTACGCAAAGAAGTTCTGGCACTGAAGATTATGAAGTCGTAAGTTGTGTCTCGAGTCTTGACGAGTAGTTTATATTGCGTACATTGCAACCTCGTTATAGTGTATTTTCAAGTACTTGGTATCAGAATTGAAGAAATTACTTTGAACTATAAGGGCACTCGGTGGAGCGCATGTACCTCCGACAAAGGTGTTTCGACGGCTCACTGGCTCATTGAATAAAACCATTGTAAAACCACGCGTCGCTGCAGCGGCCAATACGTATGTCGGATTTTCCCGACATAAAATTCCGCATACCAGCGCTTATACGATAGCAGAGAAAGCAATCCGGTTCCGGCATCCGGACCATAATCCGGATCGGGATCAAAAATTAATAAGTTCGTCCATGTCCCCGACATCTGTCGACACGCAACATTTCATCCACATCAATGCACACGTTTTTGAGTAATCTTGCTAACAGACAGACAGACAGACAAACGAGGGCAAATGCATTTAGTCCTGCTTTGTAGGAGGTAATAAATAGCTTGTGGTTGGTTTGTAGACATGCGAGCCTGATATCAGTAATGTATTAGAATAACACAAATGATTGAAATTGTTGATGCATCAAGCAGTGTTTCACTTCAAAACTTTTCTAAGCATTTTACTTTTTAATAGGTTATTTTCACTTGAGTCAACATCATCAGACTTATTATTTAGGCTACCTGAATTAGTCCATTCAGCAAGAAACGTGAAATTTGTGTGTATTTAAGAATGAATGAGCGACTGGTTTTTAAATGTCTGCTTTAATATACAGAACATAATGTTATATATTGCATATTGACAGGAACTTGGAGCAGATAGTGAAAGCTCATCAAAGCAAGCCGCAGCATGGCCAGAGCCAGCTGTCGGATGAGACCAAATTCAAAGTGGTAAGTGACGTATTTAGTGCTGCTGCAAAAATAACGTAACGTAGTTATGTTCTGACTCTGGGCGTGTGTGATAAATTTTCAACAGTACCACATTTTCTTGAAGTATTGTGCCGACATGGACTCGTCCTCGGGGCGGGCAAGTCCATTACATACGTTGTTGCACTTTTCTGATACTTACACTGGTGTCTTTAGTGCCCTTGACAGTTGGTTGGCTGTCAGAAGGGATGCAACCTGGAGTTTGAGGCATGCTGCTGGTGCTTACGCTGGATTCTTCAGTGCCATTGACACTGTTAGTTGGATGGCAGTATTGCCATGAAGGGACACGGCCTGTAGTGTATAAATACTGTTCCAGCTGTCTCAGAGATTTCCTTGGAGACCTAAAGGACTAGTGACTCATCGTCGTAGTCGTTTCTAGCATGTAACTCTAAGATTGCGTAGCACCACATATCGACATCGTCCTTCACAGAGGGCAGTTCTGAGCCAAATCTGCTGCTTCGGGGAGCGTAAGGTTGTGTTGTTTCACATCCTGTTGGACGGTGCTGAGCCACGTGATGCGGGGATGACCTGGTTGTGTTCTCCAGTTTGCCAGAGGGGAGGCTAACAGGATCCTCTTGGCATCTGCCTTGTTGTCCATGCGCATAATATGCCCAAACAGGGTAAGCCGGCGTGACTGGATTATAGCAGTGAGTTTGGGTTGCTTCATTAGCCTCCGTACATTATCGTTCCGAACAAATTGGTACCATTTGATGCCGAGCAGCATACGCAGACACCACTGGTCGAGTGCATCGATCTTACATGCGTCCGTCTTAGATATCACCCAGCAGTCCGAACCATACAGGAATATTGGTAAGATGCACGTGTTGTACAGCTTCCACTTCTTTGAGATGGCGAGACGTGACTTCCAAATCTGATTTTCTAAGCTCTGCATGGCAGCACGAGTGATGGCACTTCGGCAGCTGATGTCACAAGTGCTTCCGGTTGTTGAGTGGATAAGAGAGCCAAGGTAGACAAAATCCTCGACTACCATGACGTCCTGGCCCTGAACCTTAATGGTTAATGGCATATCCTCCCTCCAACCCAGAGGTTGTCTTCTGCCAATTCACCTCGAGCCTTAGGGATGCTGCCTCACTTTCCATTGTCTCCAATATGGGAACAAGAAGCTCTAGCTTTTCAGCAAGGAGAGAGACATCATCAGCAAAATCCAGATCAGTTAGGAGCTTTGGCCAAACGCCACACCAATCGAGCAAGATTCAACAGTCCTGTCCAGCAACCAATCAATGCCTGTGGCAAATGAATCTGGGGCCAACACACAGCCCTGGCGAACACCAGCCTCAATTTTAAACCATAAGCTGTGAACTACGAACACAACTAACAGAGTTGTCATACAGCACTCTAAACAGTCTCACAATCTTATCTGGGATAGTGACTAGCCCCGGTAAATATGAAAGAATAGCCGTTAATAGCCTAAGGCTGTGATGTGGATTGTTGCGGTGGGAGTGTGTCATCCCGTCCTGCAACGAGGTATGAGTTGTCCCAGAAACTTTTTAAAACTTACGTGCACATGGTGCGTTTTGAGTGTGTAATGATGTTGATGATGATAGTATTATCATTATTGTGGTAATAATTATTATGCATTGCAGTTCCAGCAGATCATGGATTCACTGTTCGTGTCGTTCGATGCGTCTATATCAGTCGCTAGTTTTAACGAGCTCTCGGGTTCAGTGTTCAGCTGGCTTGAGGAATACTGCAAGCCTCAGGTCAGTTACAAAACTATACATCGTTCAGCTGCACGTTCTTCTGGGAGATATTAGTTGTCTAGCAACTAGTACATTGAATCACATATCAGTAATAAAACAAACATGTTATTACCTCGACCAACAAGGCGGAGGTTATGTGATCGTTCTTTCTGTCTGTCTGTCTGTCAATCTGTGAGCAGGATTACTGAAACAGTAATGAGCCGATTTCATTGAAACTTGCTGTTATGATTGGGCCCACCAATCAGAACTGATTAACTTTTGATGGGGCTCTGATCCCAGATACAGATTCCGGATCAATTTTCCATTTTTCTCAGCATTGCGGAACGGGATTTTAGGAGATTTATTAGCATTTCTCATAGTCACCGGCTGATTTTTACTAAACTTGGTGAAATGACCGACACCAACGAGGTCATGAATCTACAACATTTTCGGAGAGATCCGACAGATATCCAGATTCATATTAATCTGGCAATCCGGATTGGAATCCGAGATCACTTTTGGTTGAAATTTTGGAATTGTTGGAGGTTTGTGCCATCTGAGTGCAGTCTTGTTTTTGTGTGTCCAGACACTGCAGGAACTGACTATGGGGATACTTCGTCGCTCGGACGTTGCGCTCAGTCGGCCGTGATCGTATGTCTGCTGTATGCAACCATTTCATGTGTTGCCACCCGCTGTCCGTTGAAAATATTGCCAGCTATTATTGACAGTGCAGTCTGTATCAGCAGCATGCAGTTTTTTGTTACTATTCATTACGTCGTCCATTCTATGCAGTCTTATTCTCCGACAGTTTTGATTATTGATTGGCTGACTGATCCTGCAGCAAAAATTGCTTACATTATTGAATTTGGTCTTGTGCATGAACGGCTAGTTGTGCTTAGTGGTGTCGTAATGTCTGAGGAAACATATATGCCTGGTTTCAGTCTGTAGCGGTGAATTTGATGTGCAGTTTAATGTATGCTGTGAAACAATAACAAAAAAATTTCGTGGGTTTTCATGCGTGATACCTGCATGTCTCTTGTGGAACAGGTATTTTGATCACCATTGTATGTGTCCGCAAGATAACTCACAAACGTGTTTGTAGATGTTGACTAAACTTGGTAGGCATGGGGAAGGGGTGACCCTCTAGAAATGATTAAATTTTGTTGTCAGTCTGATTCCAGATGTGGATTCAGCATCACTTTTGCACTTTGTGAACATTGCGAGATGAGGCATTTTATGACAAAAGTATTTCTCATACACGGATCAGCCTATTTTCACAGAACTTGGTGAGATGACTTAAACAAGCAGAAGATACATGTAGTACGTTTTGGTGGTGTCACAGATCTGAATTAGTAATTATCTACGTATGTCGAATTAGTTCGGATCTGGATCAGAATCCCGGATCACGTTGGTTTTGTATTGAAAACTAGATATTGGAATAGATGGCGGCATGCAGGTTTGTGTCTGCAATGTGGACACAGTTTTATTGCATTTTGTACTAATACTGCTGCTGCTGCTACTGCAGTTAATTTTTGTTCATGTTGAGTCCAACAAGGAAACCTTGAGATTTTTGGAATGTGAGTTTTGCTGACTCTGCTGGATGGTTTATAACACACGCTCAATCAACAATGTCATTGGCACAGAATTAAATGCCTGCCAAAGTATTGTCCAATTCTGAACGTCTGGTATCTTAAAGTGCACATTATTGCAATCCAGTGTGCAGTATTTGATGATACTAAACATAAAAGAAAAAGGATGTGGTTTGTGTTAAGTATTTTGCAGTGTCACTGGCATGTATGTAATTGGCCATTTTTTATACCCATGCCAACGGAATTGTATATTGCAATACCCTGAAGTAATCTGCCATTCAGTTTAATGATGAAAGGTGCTTAATCATAGTTTCAGGCAGCGTAGGTTTTTTCCGTGTCATCAGCAAACATGGTTGTGCATTCAAATTTAAATGTGCTCTGTGGTCCTGTGTAATATTTACACTATTTAAAAGCGATCAATTTTTTTATTTATGTGAAAGTCCCATTAACTTGGTTTGAGCTTATTTCACTCCTGTTGCCATATGATCCCTTTGCTGTATACGTCAGTTAACTCGCTGGTTTGCAACTGATTTCCCCAAAGCCACCTTCAGGTAAAGTATGCTGGAACAAACTAGTTCGTATGTGGAAATTATCTAATTAATTTGTGGCCCACTAGTTTTCAGGTACAGCAGTTGCGTTGTGGCTCATAATGGAATATGCTCAGAGTGTACAATAGTTTCCAGGGTGGGGACATTTTCAACATTTGTATTTATTGCTTAGCACAAAAAAAAACGAAATCGTTGCCACCAGACACGATTTCTGGGCTCAAAATGTATCCAAAATGCTTTTGCGGCCAGGGCTCCACCCTGAACCCTGCTGCGAGAGATCACGGTGCTCTCCCATACCTTCTGCTGGATTTGTGGGGCCACTTCGCAGCAGGGATGGGAGGGAAGGGGAATGAGAGGAAGGCATAGTAGAGGGATGGAGGGAAGGGAGGCAGGAGGAGGAATTAAAGGGAGGTCGAAAAGAAGGGGGGGCTGGCATAGTGGTGCTAAGGGGAGATTGACACCCCTGAACTTGTGGTCTTTCATTGGTTGATGTGTAATTCTGACTGTACCACTATTTGAGTTTGTGCTTTTTCTTTGTTTTTTTTCTGATCTTCTATGAATATGTGTTAGCATTGCATTGAAAACTGTGATTAGTGTTGTATAAACTTAGTAAGATTTATGCGTTTTGTTGTATATTATATTAACACGTATCTGTAATATTGTTGATATTTGTATTATAAATGATGTTGAGTACTTATGGCAGCAGTAGATGCGTTGTATCGAAGTGCTTGAATGATTTGAAAAGAATGGTTACATTATCTATAGAAATTGTATGTGAATATCTGTGGATTCAGTTTATTTTGTAATATCTGAACGTATGGCTTACAACTGCTACGGTACAACAACATGCAGTTCTGTGAGCCGATGTTATAATGGTATTATCCTGTTGCACATGTCATTGAACTGCTGTGTAGAATAGATGGATCTGTTATTTTGCAGATGACTTTACCATTCTGAAGTCGGTTTTAGTTTCGATTTAATTTTTTTCTAGTTTTAAGCTGTATCTTATGGGTAATGTCTGGCTGTAAACAGTGCCTCTGAAAAGATGTTTGTTGTGGTGAGTGACAGGCGTAGAACCAACTGCAAATAGTCAATAAATAATTAGATTCATTTTCGTAGATACTCACATTTATCTAGAGATCCTAAACACAAACCAACACGAGGTTTTGTCCATAGCTTTGTCAGGGTTGGTGAGGACCTGTGTGTTATAGCTAAAATTTGGCTCCTCTGAATACACACTGTTTTAACGTATTTCTGCGTAATGGTGCTTTTGGGTTATTCCTCAGTAGGTACGTATAGTCACAGTACAACCGGCAAACGGGGTGATAGATTTATCATTACATCCTTGAGCAGCTTTAAGTCGGTGTGTTAATCAAATAGTCAATATTACAGCACAAGTGCGCCCAATTCCCATCGGACACGCGATGGATGTATAGTGTCGCACGACAAAAGAAGGCTAGCTGTTGCAGAGAGCCTGCGCAACGGTCGAAGTCGATGAAGATTTTGCTTAGTCACTTAAATGTCATGTGAAAATTATGCTGTTGAGTATGGCACGTGTAATTTCTATTAGTATTCCATTGTAACTATGTCTATTATCTTTTACTGTTTCTTCGACATTTAACATCGAATAATGGCGTGCCCTTGAAATCTAGGTTGAAACATAGACTAGGCTATATATTCGAAGATCATTGAAAATGGTGCCATTTGATAGAAGTGTATGTCTGCAGTTGTAAAATCTTGTACCGTTTTCAAGTTATTTGCCGATACGACAGTGTGTATTTAACGTGCAGTAAAAAGCTGACGGATAGCCAGCTTAGTATACTACACGGACGTTGAATAATATCATTCATGACCTTGAAATCTAGGTTGGAGGACCGGGACACTGGAACTGGCAACATTTGATAACTCACCAGGTAACTCTTTGAGTGTTTCTGCACCAGGTATTAGGTCTATCTTTCTGTATCGTCTCTATCACCATTAGTCTTCTAGACTCGTGCGGCTAATAGCACATGGAAACTATTTCATCATCATCATATCCGGTTTTGGTATTTATGGTGCTGCGGTTGTCCCGGACTCCGGGGTAGGCAACACCTGGCAACGCCTCACACTCGTTCTCCATGAATTCCTGTCTAACGGGTTGACAC
>Ga0209339_1000926_pt1 | contig 11670 bp, 10 predicted proteins | sample OlaalgELextract3_FD_187376 | JGI IMG/M metagenome (GOLD analysis project Ga0209339, IMG submission 187376) | Olavius algarvensis symbiont microbial communities from Tuscany, Italy - Type A ELBA extract 3 (SPAdes) (version 2) | ecosystem: Host-associated > Annelida > Digestive system >...
TTCAATGTCGGAGAGCACTGGAAGCCATGGGAGAGGTGTAGAACGGAGGGTACCAGAAATGAGATGCAGGGTAGAGTTCAACTGCACGTCGACCCGACTTGTGTGAGCAGAGCGTGACCAGACAGGGGCGCAGACTCGCAGTACTCTGCTGCTGAATAGCAAAGCGCCAGAGCAGATGACCACAGAGTGTTGGTGCTGGCGCCGCAGGTGGAACCGGCTAGCTTCATCATCAAGTTGTTTCGGTTCTTCAGCTTGCCTGCAGTCTTCGTCAAGTGTTCTCTGTAAGACAGCGTACGGTCTAGAGTCACCCCAAGATAGGTTGGGTGGCACTCATGCCGAAGGTGCAGGCCATCCAGTTAAATTTGGTTCACACAAGTCACAGCTGTTGTAAACTGAGCATGACCGTCATCTTGCCGCTGGTGTTGTCAGCTGTTGTAAACGGAGTTGGCCAATCCAGCCTGATATCCTTAACCCACCACTGCTACGACTGACATCCAGGAAGCCTCTGTGGCTTGACTTGCAACCAGTTGACATCAAAAGTCGATGGAGGCATAACTGGAAGTCGGCTCAGATAGTCAACTTTCACCTAGTGTGTGACCCCACAATCCGGCAACCAGGTTTCGACCTCCCTCAGCAACAGTGGTCTCTGCTGAACCGTTTCCGCATGGAACAGGGACACTGCGGTGCCTGCAGAAGGAAATGGCGACTTAGAGACACTGATCTGTGTCCTTGTGGCGAGACCCAGACGATGTCCCACATTGTCGCATTCTGTCCCCTGACAAAACTGAATGGCAGTTTATCTCGGCTACACTCTGCAGATGAAGACGCTGTTTCGTGGCTGACCAGTTATGGTTCATGACGCATACGAGAAGAAGAAGAACGGAGTGCGACGCTCGGTACCTGTTGTTTACGATCATTATCTTGTTGTGTTGACGATACCATAAACAAACAGGAGGCGAGCCAGCTTCTTTTTGCAGTGCAAATTTTTTATTTACTCTTAGTTATTTTTAAATGACCTTTGATATGTTCACTGGGACTTTAAACCTCATTTAGTCTGTTTGAAGGGAAAATTGCTCATTTATGCCATATCTGCTTACGTGTGCTTGTGGTTATGTATGTAGATGAAGGCACAAGATGAGTTTATACGTACACTGCCTCCACCAAGTGATGTACATGTGGCTGCAGTGACACAAGCTATTTCTGCGCTGCTGCCACAGATTGCAGCAACAGACCTGAGCTATGTACACCGTGCAGAAATATGCAGACGTCTACAGAACATGGTCTGTGGTGTGTCAAAAGGTACCTGGACACACTGTTCTCAGTTGATTTGTTGCAGCAGCAGTCTTCATGCTGCCAATTTCTTAGGCATTGTTACACATCACCTCGTTGATGTTTTCATATGCAAGCGGTCAGCAAGTTGGCTGTCATTTGCACCTGGAATACTTATAAATTACCCATGAGCTCTTTCACTTCTTTACATCATTAGTCCTCCATTTTTAGAGAGAGCGAGTGAGGTCACCATATATTCAACTAGTGCACATCATCATTTAACTGTGCTGTTGACATTAAATTTGTGGCATTAAAATAATAAAAGTGTGCATTAGTTGCTACGTCTTAATTTGTTATTTTATAATATCCCAAGGCGCCGTATTTTGTGGTCCAAAAGATATAAAAATGCTTTGTGCATACAACCTAGTTTGACCACATGTTTATGTAAAATGACACAAATGGCTCTAATACTGATGATCATAGTAGTACTTAGAGATAAGTGAAAATGTGACCAATTATGTGACATGTTATTTAATTAATTATATGTGTATGTCGCTGATTGTATAATTGCGGAGTGTGGGCGTCTTACTGAGCAATTTGCTAAAGGGTGGAGTAAGGTAAAAGGTTAGGAGAAGGCTGACTGGAAGTACTAGCATTTAGTACCATCAGCTTTTGAGCATACATGATGCATTTTGTATTGTATATTTACGATGGACATGTTACTGAATATGCAGCAAGATGCAGCTGTTGGTTGGTATGAACTGGCCTTCATAGTAAGTTGTTCATTAATATGTTACAGATGTGTGTGTAAGACTGGTTGATATTATCTTTACATTTTAGATGCTCATGTCTATCCATACGGATCGTCAATGAGCAACTTCGCGCTGGCAGACAGTGACCTGAATGTCGACGTAGAAGTCGGTGATCCTGCAAAGTTTCTGACTGAGCTGCTTGAAGTGCTAAGACGCGACAAGACTGGTGCGAATTTACGATGCTAGCAGTGGATCTACACTGTGGGCCATAAAAAGTGCAACTGTTATTTTTACGATAACTTTGGCAAATGTAGATCAGTTTTAATAATACTTTCACAGTTACATTCAACAATAAGTGCAGAAGATGCTGCAATTAAATCTACTACTGCACCTCAAATACGTGTTTGTTGCCAATCTTGAGAAAATTGAGTATTTAACTGTACAATTTGTCATTCATATTAGCCAGGATAATCTACACAGCATCAGCTGTAGATTTAAATGTAAGTTTAAGATGGTAAACTAGGAAGCATTTTTGTTTGTTCGATTTATTTTCTGCACTTCATTATTGTTTTCTGTGAGCTGCTGTTATCATTATGACATTATAGCTATAGTCTGCGACACTGTCTGTTAAGTGCTTGGCACAGTATTGAACAACATGCGATCATTGCATCCACTGACCAGTGATGTGCATGTGGGAGCGCAGACACTTGGTACACATGCTGTAAATTAATCTGCGTAGACATGACTGAGGACTTATCATTGGTCGACATTTACTATAACTAGCGACTTTGATGTAATGTTGAATGCTCAAAGTTTGCAAGGTAGCATAGCAACAAATTTGAGGCCAGACGGTATGTTTAATTCCGTATTTCTGTACAGTTAATTTGACAATTCAGCAGTAAAAAAATTATTAAAATTGGTTTATATATTTGCCAAAGTTATTGTAAAAAAGTCACACTTTTTATGGCTCATTGTAATGATACAGTTTGAGATTTATAAGCCATGAGAATTTTGAAGCATATGAGTGAGAGAATTATTGTCACTGCTGGTTTCAATACTTGGTCAGTTCTCTCAGAATAGTGTATACGACTTGCGTTGCTTTATACCACTTTTTTGGGTATTAAATTATTAATGTATTCTTTATTAAAACCTGATGGAATTGCACTGAGATCATTTGTTATGTATGATTGCCTATTTTGTGGATATTCTGTAGGATATTTTACGGACGTCTGTGCTGACTTCCAGTCCAAAATGCCTGTGATCAGTGCGGTGGCACACCATGAAGGTGAGAATTACAGGCTGCAGGTTGTAGTCAGCTGTGGTGAGTCTGTCGAAACTTCACAGCTGCTCGGTGTTTATAGCCAGCTCGACCCACGAGTCCGACCACTCGTCATTACATTCCGCTACTGGGCTAAAGTGAGCACGTTTATTGTTTGTTGTGCTTATATAGGTCGATGTTTTTTTGCAGGTTTTAGTCAGTGTGTCGTTTGCATTATTGGTTTTTAGGCGAATGTTACTACGTTATGTTTGCCTTGTGGCATGAGCCGTCTGTCTCGTCTGTAACATTATTGCACCCTACCCAGAGGGTTGAACTTTTTGGCAGTATTTGTGCACTGTCTAATAGCTTAGGGACCTGGGCAGTATTTGTTAGAATTTTGGGAAAAATTCAAAGGTTCTAGGTGACTGCAAGTTAAATGAAGGGGATATGAAAAATTTGCATTTTTTGACCGATGTGTCGCTTTATTTCAAAAATGGTAGAAGGTAGTTACAACGGAAGACAAATAGGAACTCATATGCGATCTGTCGAATGGTGCCATTTCAAATGACCTTTAGTGGCCTCTAACACAAATTTTGAGGTCCCGACAGTGTTCGACGTATTCATCATAAGCTTTCGTATGAGTATCTTTATAGCATTCTAGGCTTTGTAACAAAAGTTTTCACACTACATAGTTTGAAGGTTATCCCACAGGACTGCAACAAGAAATTAATCAGTAAGTAACTAAGTAAGAGTTTATGAGGAGTAATAATCGATAAAGTTATGATGTGCCGAAAAAGCTATATGATGTGCCGAAAAAGTTGCAATTCACCGATGAGATTGGGGAATGCTAGCAGGAAATAGATCTTAGGGGTGGTTAAGTTTTACAACGATGGTATGGTGTAGGCGGTAACGTGCACCTATCTCCTCTACTGGTGAGTTTCTTGTATTGCTAGGCATCCGTAATAGCTGCTTAGTCTGAAGTTAGTTTAAGGTTAGTGGTTAACAATTAATGTATTTCTATGTAGCATCAGTTCAAAACATTTCTATGTGATTAACCCTTTTAGTACAACTGTGTGACAAGCAGCCTTGATGTTACAGCATTGTAGAGTTGTGAAATATGAATGAATGTGACTGTTGTCATGGAAGTCATTCCTATTATTGTTACTATTACTATTAGTATTATTAATCTTTGTGGACATACAGAGCAGTGTTCTCTGTGTTGTTGTAGCTGTGTAATATTGATAAGCAGTTGGAAGGAACGCTGCCAGCTTATGTGTTTAGTCTACTGGCCATCTATTACTTACAGCAGTGCTCTCCACCAGTCCTGCCTGTTCTGCATGAGGTATTGTCGTGATTAGTGTAAACTTTTAAAATTTTTCTTTTCGTGTAATTTTACATCTGTATCGGAATTGATTTTGTCATTCATCGTCATCAGTCATCATTATTATCAGTCGTCATTAGTATCGTTATCGTTAGAAATGATGTTATCTGTAAAGTGAACATGGACATTGCATTGTTACAGTACATCACATTAGTTTATTTATGGTGGCTTAAGTAAAAAGAGACTGCAAGCAACGACTGTGGTGTCACTTTACAGAATCACACTGTCACTTGTAATAATAATAATAATAATCCAATTTATAAAGCGCCTAAGGCCTTGGCTTAATGTTTCTGTTTCACGCCTAGGAAGAAGATAATATTTTTGTATGTTTTGTTTGGGCTGATATTTACTTCATCATAGAATTGTGTTTTGTATTGCTTACTTTTGTTCCTATGTCTATCTGTGGCTTTTAAGAGTTAACCATGTTCAGGTATATACAGAGCATGATGTAGCTTTCCAAAAGTACCTGCAAGAGTTGGGTCAAAAGTCCACTAAAATACTGCAGCACTTGTTATTGGCATTTGTAAATATTAGTCGGCACAGCACTTGTTGTACCACTGGACTGACCTACAGGCTGAGGCGTGCAGGCTGACACTGATTCGTTTCTAATGCATAATTTGGGAAAGATGTAATACAGCATATGCGTGATTAGCAAGTTTTTGAGTTGTGAAAATCCGATGGTATATTAATCTAATGGTCATAGTAATAGAGTAAGACCAGGTAATGCTGTAGGTGATATTTTAATGTTTATGTTACTAACAAGCAACTTTAGGTGTCAGCTTCAGGACAAGACAGAAATATGTGGTATGTCTAGAAGACGAGAAGAAGATGATGCAGCAGGCTGGATGGAGGATGAAAGCTGTCAGTGATGAAGTAGAGCTTCTGAACAGACAGAAGCAGTTTATCACAATTGACAATGAAGCTGTGATCAGCCGGATGATGAATGTGCAATTGCATAATCTTACGTACATAGCCAAATCAAACAGTTTGCGACGTGCTGCCAAGGACACAGATGCAGAACTGAAGTCTGTTTGTGAACAGCTGGAGGCATCTCGCCTTCGACTGCGTGACTGTTTAATCATTGATGGTGAATGAACAGTGACAGAGTCAGTAGCGTTAACCTGGAGTACAATTACTGTGTAGTGTAGTTATTTAATGCAGTGACAGCCATAGTTTGAATACCTCCATTGATGACCAGAAAATCAACAATAACTATTTTCTTAACATTTACTCCACTGTGCTTGCCAACATAAACGAGGTGGAAGGCATTTGCAGAAGTTGCTGTTTGTGGCAGTTGTAGTACCGAAAAGTCCTGAAATTTGCTTCTGTTATTGGAGTGGGAGGAGGCCTACTGTGCATTATGTTCACAGTTTTCACGTGATGTGCAGATGCTAACAGATGAGGAAAAGAAGCGAGCACAGCAGATGCAGAAAGGAAATCCTGACATGATTTATTTGAACGACATCAACGTACTGGTTAGTCGTGTTGTTTGGTGACATAGAATAGCGGTGTATCTCACTGTTTAGTTTTTGTGTTTACTTTGCTGTGGCAGCAGCCAATGAGTTATTATTGTCATGATAATTTCAGAATATGTGGACAGTGGCTCTGGAGTCATTCCATTAAAGGTTGTCAAATCATTACATTAAATTTGTCATGTGGCAGCACCCTGCAGTGGGGTGAGGGGTGAGATATGCTGTTCCTGGCATTGCTTGTTACTTCACCAAGGCTGGTGGAGTTATGTTTTTGTTCGTTCTCTCATTCTTTCTGTCTGTCATTTGTTCTGTCTTTGAGCAGGACAACTCACAATCGTTGTAACGGACGTCGACCAAACATGGTAGGCATGAGAAAGGGGTGACTCTCTAGAACTGATTTATTTTTGGTGTTGGTCTTCATCCAGATGTGGATGTGGGAGCTGTTTTTCACTTTCCTTAACAATAGCAGATACAATTTTTAACGATATATTGTCACTCACCAGGGGGCGACGCTGCAGTGGCATTATCACATACGGCATTTTGACATATATTCGGTCCCCACAGGGCGACAATGCAACGGCCTTGGCAGAGTTTGTGCACTCTGAGCACAGTATAGTTTTTTTAATGTGAAATTTAGTCAGTTGCCATGGCTGCGAGTGCTGTTGTTTGTTGACTGTAGAAAGACCGATGGCATTGTGCAAACACGGACAGCATTGGTCATCTGTGGATTGGTTTGTTACGTTTCTGGTGTGTCGATTTCAACACGAGTGAAACTGTCGTGTGTATTAGACAGAAGGCACTGATGACCCATGATGATAAGAAGTGGACGAGTAAAAAACTCACAATTGAAGGTACGGAATAATATCGGTGACAGCTGAAATGATAGTAACATCGTAGAGAGCAACAGTGATACAGACATTTTAAAGCTTCTGTATATTAATAGTCGTGACTAGCTGAGGCATTGAAGTGTTGGTTTTGTATTATGTAGTGTAGGATGTATGGTTGATACAGAATGGTACATTGGTTTTCATTTATTTTATGGGCGTGAGACACTGGCATGCTTGCTTTGTTTTTATAGTCAGGAAAGAACTTGTTTTAAACGTCTCGTAGTGCTTGAAATGTAGTAGATTAAGACACGGGCCAGTTTTTTTATTTATCCGTATTTTGTGACTTTCTGGCATTGCATAAGACAGACACGGAACAGAGCGGACAAACCTAGCTGTTATTTGTGTGAAATGGTGAATAACATTTCATTTTTTTAGTTTCGTTGTTTAAGTTTTCATTGTCATACGATACAATGCGATAGTGTGTTTAACGTGCAGTAAAAAGCTGACGGGTAGCCAGCTTAGTCTACCACACGGAATAAACAAAAAATTAAAAATGTGAAACTAAAAATAAAATGATTAGCATGATAGGTCTAGTCCAGTCCCATTATCATGAAGGCAGTCCAGTAGGTAAAAGAAGTCTAAGGTGGGAAGGATTTGTTGAAAAGGTATGTTTTTGAGCCTGGAGTGAAAGAGCAAAGGAGTGATGGATGATGAGAGCGGGGATGATGAGAGAGATGGTTGACAAGTGGATGAGGAGGTGAATCGAGACAAGACTGGTGAGGCTGACTGAATGAATCTGGCAGTTGATTCAAAAGACGAGGTGATGCATATCAAAATGAGCGATCTGTGATTTTCAATGAGGAGATGGTTGGCGGGTGAGAAAGAGTGACAACAGATGAGGAGCAGGTATTGTGAGGAGGTTGAAGAGAGATAAGGTTGTGAAGATAGCTAGGTTGTGCAGTTGTAAGAACTTTGTAGGTGAGAGAGAAGTTTATATTCGATGCATTCGTTGCCAGTGCAGAGATTTGAGAATGGGAGTGATATGTGTAAATTTAGGAGCCTTAACAACAGCACGAGCAAGAGAGTTTTGAATCCGTTGGCAGTTGACAGTTTAGAGGGTTATGATAGAGATTTTCTTTTTGACTTTCCAGTACCAGCACAGGAAGATGCATGACTCGCGACTGGCTATGAAGACATTTGAAATTGTTCGTTTGTGCTAAGCGGGACATTAAACCTCAGCTATTTAGCTTTTCTGTGAGGAATATATTACTGTTACGAAATGCACGATTTTCATTTTCAACACAATCTATATGTTGTGGTGTTACTGCTAGTTGTGAGCAGTTGTCAAAGATGTCATGTCATGTATTAGAAAAAAATTTAATAGACATTGGCACTGTCATTACTAAATGTCTGTATATCCCATTTGCCGCATTTGCCACATACAAATGTATTGTGTTTAATGTATGTTCCCTGTTTTGCCATTTCAAGCTTCTAGATGCTATAAATTCTTTGTGGCAAATAAACTTGCATATGAATGCATTTTTGTATTATTTTGTGACAGTAGCAGTATAGATGTTTTATCCATTGTTTTTCGGACAATTTAATCCATATCTCACATTATACCTGTACTTGACATGATGCCAGATGCATATCAGTGTTTGGATTTATGTTGTTGTTACTGACTGAAGTTTTTAAGATAAATTACTAATATTGTTGATGTCTTTAATGATGTTTGATGCATAGATCCATTCTTTCTGAAGCGGCCTGTTTCCCGAAGTGTCAGTCATGGGCAGGTGTTTGAGTTCATTGATGGGAGATTGCGAGTGGCATATCATTACTTTGCCACGTTGCCATCTCAGCGTGCTGACATGATGAAGCAGTCGGCGAATAATGTCCAATCGAAGTTTTCTGATGTCACTAGTGACGAGCAAGCTAATGTTTCGGAGTCTGTCGCGGCAAGCGACTATGAATTTACTGAAAATGCCTTGGTTGATAAGAAGGTGAGATGCCATTGAATTTGACATGCATTATTACATCATTTGGAAATTGGAAGCTCCGTTGCAGCTGTTTTTTTGTTCTGTGAAGAATTGCATCGCAAAAATTACAATAGCTGTGTATATTTATACACCGTGTCCATATAAAAATGGTGCCACTGATTTTTTCACAATAACTTTTACAAATATGCACGGATTTTTATGATTTTTGGTACACAACTTTGCAAATGAATACTAATCATATGGTACTGGTAAATTTACTACGTTGCATGCCATGTACATCCCTTACCTGGTGACGTAATGTTGACATCACTGAAATCATGCCATTCACCATGCACGTGACACTGTCACCATGTTACAGAGAGATGCCAAGTATTTATCCCTTCAGAGATGTGGCCACCCAGTTCACCAGATTTGAATCCGGTGGACTACAGCATCTGGAGTATCCTTCAAGAGAGGTTCTGCCATTCGCGGATCCATGATGTGAAGGAGTTGAAAGAACGTCTGCTGATAAAGTGGATGCTGCTGGATCACACCATCATCACGCGATTGTGCAATGGCATAGTCGTTTGATTGCATGTGTTCGCATGAATGGTGGACATTTTGAACATAAATTTTTTCTCCTCCCTGCTGTGTTTTGTTTGTTTCATCAATACTGATTTCCGTAAATGTGATTGATATAAATATGTGCAAAGTGCTAATATTGTGTGAAATGTGTTACTTTTGTGTCTGACACTTTCACACGATATGGTAGCAAAATAACAAAAGTGTGGCAGGAAATTCTTATGCCAGTGACTTTGGCATTCTCTGGCAAAGTTGTGCAATTATGAAAATCCGTCAACATTTCTAAAAGTTACGGTGAAAAATCAGTGGCACATTTTTTATGTGGACACGGTGTATATTTGTATCGATATGGCAAGATACTTGCAGACAGCTGTGTACAGAAAGTGTGCATCCTTTCAACGATACAAGAGTTTCTACACTTGCTTCCCTGCACTTTTGGCAGCATAAGAACTAATTAGTGAAACATCAATGTATGACATGTTAATAATGTAAATAAGTGCAACAGACTTGCAAGCTTGATGTGTGTGCTTGTAGCTAGCAGCCACACACAAGAGTTCTGCAATTTTCACATTTTTGAAGACCGTGCATTTCTAATGAATGTACTAGCTGCTGCAACCCTAAACATTTGGCAATAATTTCCGGTATATATGGCTTAGATGTCGCACTGTCAGTTTGGAGTTTTTCTTGAAACATGGACAATTTGTTGATTGTTCCAGATGTACTGTATACAAAGCAGAAGTGTGCGTTGTGCAGGGTCCAGCTGTTATCTGTTCTGCATGTCAGAAGGAAGGTCATGTGAAGAGAAGTTGTCCTGATGATAGGTTGCCTCCACTTCCTCATATTCCGCGGCCAAACAAGCAACATATGAGAATGCTCAATGACTTTCTGAATCTGGTTCCAGGTTGATATTTGACTCACTTCTTGAGAGATGTCATTCTGTAGCACAGTTACTTCTGCTCTTGTGAAGACCATGTAGTGGATAGTTTTGCCGTTTGCATGGCTGATTTGTTGCAGATGATTTTGTGCCAAGTGATTATGAAGTTCGTAGCCGCAAACGTGTGCTCGCTGAGTTGTTGGACATCATAAAGAATACATATCCAGGTGTGTGGAACAGGAGTTACTTACTTATCATATTCAGTGTAGAATGTGCCAACATAATTTCTCAACATTTTATAACTAACTGAAAACAAGCCAGTAGGTGACGAGGTTACTCCAAGCACCATTATTGTCTGTCCTGTGTCTTGATAGCCGGTAACACCGTCTGGCGACTGTTGGAATAACAGAAAGCAATACACATACGGGTAGCATGTGTTTATGGAGAGCTGGGTGCACCTGTGTCAAAGCTATGTCCCCCTACTCTTTTGATCCGATAGCTAAAATGCATGCACACCCAAACGATTCTGCGGATTTACCATGTTTGCTTTCATTTGCATAAGCGAGCATTACTAAGTTGGCATAGCAGGCCCAAAATGTCGGTTTTTATTACATTTTGTAGGAACCAAGGGAGTTGGGGGGAAATTTTACATTCCACACAACTAGACCATAGTACTTATCACATACTGATCACTGAGGCAAGCTCAGTTACTAATATTACAGGCAACCTAACAAACCAAATTTGGAAGATTTTGCATATGCAAGTTTTAAGCACCATCAGTCACCGAGCGACCTTGACTTGTTGACCTTGACAAGGTTCATTGAAATCGGACAACACCTTCTTACAAAAGTCGCATTTACAGATGGACGCAGGACAGACAATACTGGTACTACGCTCTAACCAACATCTGCCGACCGGGCTAAGTTCGGGGTGGATCCGTGCAGCGCATGGGCCGTAATTCAAAATTATGCTTCCTAGAAGTTGTATCCCCAGACATCTATAATATGCATGCCAAGTTTAATCGACATCGGCCCCAAGGTTTCGGAGCCTTATGGTTTTGAAAATGTTGACACTGCACGGATGGACATTTGACCAGTTTTATAAGTCCTCTTGGGAGAGAGGACTAAATATAAAATATTCTAGTAAATCACTTCTGTGCTTAGGTCCATGACACACACAGCAGTAAATTGCGGCAACTTATGGCGCTACTTTCTTGAGCAATAAAATTGCTTCAGCAACTGCACAATTGCGTAAGCAATAAATTGCCAAAACAAACATG
>Ga0209339_1000927_pt1 | contig 11668 bp, 7 predicted proteins | sample OlaalgELextract3_FD_187376 | JGI IMG/M metagenome (GOLD analysis project Ga0209339, IMG submission 187376) | Olavius algarvensis symbiont microbial communities from Tuscany, Italy - Type A ELBA extract 3 (SPAdes) (version 2) | ecosystem: Host-associated > Annelida > Digestive system >...
AAAAATAGCGATTTTTGGACTTACGCATTGACTTAAGCATCGTATAACTCGGAAACTATTGAAGATAGATAGGTACATGCTGCGAGGGGTTTGGCAAGCATTGAATTGTCTTTCCATCCATACATATTGCGTGATAGTCGCAGGAGCGTCTCCAGGGGAAACAAAAATGTGGGCTGCTGTACGTGAAAACTGCGATTTTTTGCACTTGCGGTTCGAATAACTGGGAAACTGTTGAAGATAGATGGGTACATGCTGCGAGACAATTTTTTATTGTAAGCATCGAATTCCCTTTCCATCCATGGAACATTTTGCGTGATTGCCCCAGGGGCGTCCCAAGGGGAAACAAAAATGTGGTAAAAATAGCGAGAATATAAACCTGCGCAGGTACTTCAAGTTTAAACGTGAAGCTAACTGCAACACCTCTATTCAAACTTTCATCTGTCCCATGTGTACCGCTACACTGTGCAACTTATGCTACATTGTAGTCTGTTGTGAACTTCTTGTCTACGTTTTCTGACAAAAAGTCCTGCAATACCTCTACAACTTTACAAAACAGCGTCGCGCGGTTCATCAGCGATAGCTGAGCTTCTTGTCTATTAAAAGGATTAAAGTATGCCCAATGACACAAATATCACTTCCAGCGGGCACTCATGTAATCACCCTGCTACCCACCCGAATTTTTTTTCAGCGCATTTATCACCGGACTTGCGCCAATCTAACGGGTCGCCTCTGGCCCAGCCGGGGCGGTGGGTCCGGACCCCTGAACTCCCAGGCCAGCTACGATCCTGCATTGTAGCATTGTATATAACCGCTTTCAAAACACACCGGCAGACATACTGCAGGCAACAGAGACGCTAGTTTTCATCTATTGAGTCACTAAGTTAAAAATAATATTCTATTAATACATTGTTCTGTTCAGCCTCTTTAAATTTGGCCTCGGCCTCGGCCTCAAGGTTCTGGCCTCGGCCTCGACCTCAAGCATTTGGCCTCGTTTAACATCTCTGACAGACAAACCCATAAGGTGCAGCGTGACGGCATGTGCGATCTACGATCATCACTGCTGACGGAGCTGCCCAGCTTACCTGAAGCTTACCTGCATGAAGCTGACGAGCAAAGTAACGTAAACGTCGCCGAGCGGGTCGAATGAATTGAGCCGAGCGTGAGCGTGTGATTCAATGACGTCATCAGCAGCACCAGCAGCAGCAGCAGGCGAGATCGGCAGATGACGTCGCCTCGCGCCTATGACGTCAAACGAGTCGATCACGTGGGTCGGCTGCAGACGCTGCAATAACCGACGACGGTGTGGAGTGGACAGCCAGTTGGCGACAGCGTCGAGACGACAGTCAAGTAATGTAAATGTGGATTGTATAGCGCATCGTCACGAACACGCCTCCAATGCGTTACCGCTCACGTCGGCGCTGATCTCCGTTAAACTAGTCCCTCAGCCAGACACCAGCCAAACACTGCGAGACCACGGGCTAGTGTATCACGCGGTGTGCCTGTTTACTCTCCCAGCTTTTGCTAGGTACTCGTCCTGCCGACCCACGGAGGGAAGGCTCAGGCTGAGTATACCTGGTATACCTGGTTCTGCGCCGAGATGGTTTACCAGTCGGTCGGTCATCTATCCATGGCACTAACCGGGCCTGACGTAGAGTAACTGCGTTGATCGAGACCGACGTGTTACCGCTAAGCCGAACTGGCAGGCATATCGCGGTTCATTCAGTGCCAGTGAGGTATTGTTCAGTCGTCTGCGTTAGTTTCCATCTTTGTAACGTTTAGTAACCATGTTTGGTAGCAAGATTACCGGGGAATTACCGGTTAAAACGCTTTAGTCATTAAACTTTCAGTTTCAGAATAGCCGGGCAATGGCTCTGGGATCGTGCATTAATTTCGCCCTATGGCAGCACCCTGCATTGGGCCGTGGGGCGAGGTTTCCTATGCCTGACAGCTCTTGTCTGTTATTGCATGCCGTGCGTTTATGACGCAGTGACGCCTAGCTGTTATTGTCTTTGCAACGCGGCGATATCAACACATCATAACAATATCAACTATCCACGGTTGCCGGTTTAGCGTAGCGGTAACACGTTCCGGCTGATGAACGTAGTTACTCTACGCTAGGCCCGGTTAATGCCTAGGTGGGTGACCGTCTTTGGACGGATAAACCACCTCGGCGCGGAACCAAGCACCCAGGCCTACTCACCCTGCGCCTGTCCTCTGTGCAGGCCGGCACGAGTACCTGGCGAAAGCTGGTGGAGTAAACAGGCATATCACGTGTCCGTGGTCTCGCAGTGTTCGTTGAATGACTGGCCGGTGGCTGGCTAGCGGAGATCAGCGCCGACTTAGGGGAAGCGGTAGCGCATTAGAGGCGTGTTCGCGACGATGCGCTATACAAATGGCCACGTTTACTTACTTTTATACTATACTTTACTGTATTTGCGCTAAGTATTATCTCTGTTAGCTGAGTTCACAACGGTGACATCATCATAAGATTAAAATTTAAATTAAATTACACAGATTTTGCAGCACAATGCAGTCTTACTTTCAGCGGTGCTGTGCAAAAGGTGCGTGTCCAAAGTTGTTACGTATTATAGTGGTAGCGTAACGGCCCGAATTCGAACACTACTCGGTCGCCATTTGATGTCATAACCACTGTTCCACCTCGCTATACGTCGTACGATAAGGTCCGTTCACACATACGCTGCGCTGCGCGATGCTTTTTTTCAGACAGTAGCAAGAAACTTAGCTATCGCAAACAGATCGCGCGACAGCACGGCGCACACAATACGCCGAGGGCATCTATAGTAACTCCGTGACCTTGAAATGGGACACTCAAGATCATTAGAAATGGCATTATTCGACAGATGCATACGAGTTCCTATTAGCTTCCCATCGTAACTATGGCGCTATCTTGTATCGTTTGTGATATATAGCGAGTTATTGGTCGAAAATCGCGAATTTTTTTATACCCGAACCTGTATTAAGCGCCCCCGCAGGTGTAACCCCGTCGGAATGTCGCGAATATGTTTGATACTCATAAAACTATAGAATGATCGGGCTACTGGTGAAGAAATTGCGACGATATGTTAATTCGTTTCGATACAATACCGGAAGGTGACCGACAGACAGACGGACAGACAAATTCCTATATCAATATCGCGCGTCAGTATTGCAATTAAAACAGTAGTTGTGAGTTTACCATCGCAACGCAGTGCAGTACAGTACAGCGTATGTGTGAACGGACCCTAACATTTATACAAGCGTCACAAACATTGCAGACATAATTTGCAATGCTTGCTTCCTTCAAACGACGTGTTAAAACACGTCTTTATGTTACGCGATCAGGTCGGTACGTTTGTCTGTTATTCTGTCTGTGTGCAGGATTAGGCCTACTGCAAAAGTAGCCAGCCGATTTCATTGAAATTTGGTGCTATGATTGGGTCTAACCAACCGGAAAGACTGGTTAACTTTGATGGTCATCCAGTCTCGGATAGCGGATACGGATTCCGGATCACAATTCCACTTCCCTCACGATTGCGGAATTGGGGGATTTTAGATTTAGTATCATCTGTCATACAGCCACCGGCCGATTTTCACTACACTCGGCGAAATGACTGATGCCGACAAGCTAATGAATCCACAAACTTTTGGGAGAGATCCAGCAGATATCCGGATCCGAATCCGGATTAATCCGGAAATCCGGATTTGAACCCGGATCACTTTTGTTTGAGGTTAGACCTAGAGATGTGCACGGGGACAGAAATTGCACCCATCCCCACCCCCGTGTATTTGATTTCCATCTCCACCCATACCCGCAGAGTTTCATTCCCATCCCTACCCGTCCCCGCACAATATTCATCATCGTTTATCGCGCCAGAAGGCAGCAAAATATCACATAAGAACACAAAAATACACAAAATTACACACACAAAATATGACACAAAATTACACATAAGTACATGTACACACATACACACATACACACAATAAAAACACTAAAAGAACATCATATCAAAGAGGAATGTGAGGCCTACGGGTGAAACACAGCTCTTCCATACAGCATGTTTAAGTGGCATGTCATTCATTCTTTATTACGCCATAAGGCAGCACAAAATATCACAATAACTACGTATATATAAAGACAAATACTAATCCTATAAAAACAGTACTAGCACATCACAACTCAACAGAGTTTGCAAACACGTGCCAAACAGAATGTTTGATTTTAGATGTGGACAGCTCACGCGATGTAACGTTATACAGGCTGCCTGTTGCTAGAAACCTGCATGATGTCAATCTTGAAAGACTCGCTAGAACATCATTTTCAGACAAGAACACAGATTTCCAAAATAAAAGCTTGCGCTGATGGACAAAATGAGACACAGGGAGAACACCACAAAAGAACTGTAATGGCTTCACACTTTCTCTATAAAAACCGCCAAAAATGCGCCGAAAGCATGCATTCCACGCCACATTCATTTTGTGCAGGGTGCTCCGATTAATATTCCATACTTCACAGCCGTATGTGAGAGAGGGTAGACAGTATGTCTTAGCAAGATGAACAGCTACCATCTCATTGCTTTGCTTACCAATAATCGACATTATGTTATTAAAGCTGCCGTAAAATTTACGCAAAGCTTCAGTTCAGTCATCTCTCTTATCTCCATCCCTACCCATCCCCACAGCAAATTCTTTCCATCCCCATTCTATCGCCGCAGTTACTGATATCAAACAAAATTTAATAAGTTTACATATAATTGTGAACGAACTTACGAAGCATGCAAATGACAACAAAATCATCTTGCTATCACATCACTACAATCAGTCCACACTCCACAGTCGGGACACAGTCGTATACGGCACGGTAATACCTGTACAGCAAAATTTTATTCCTGGTTAAGTTCCTCAGTAGGCCTATACGTAATTAATTTGCAGTATCGTAAACGAATATGTACGTAATATGTATATGATTTGATTTATGATTTTACATTATGATTTGTCGTTGATTTTTTCCATCCCTGCAGAATTCCCGCACGATTGACTTCCATCCCCATGGGATTCCCTCAACGTTTGTGCCCATACCCGCGGATTTCCCGTGGATTCCGCGGGATTCCCGTCATCCACATCCCCATGCACATCTCTATAGTTAGACCCGTTGGCGGAGCTTTACGCTCTCTAAGCACAGTCAAGTTTTAATAGTTTTTGACGTTGACTCTGTAATGCATCGGCGTTCTTAATTTATTTGTAATTGGCGAATTATATATATATTTTCTGATAATGATAATGACGACTGTCCACGCAAAGTATTCGCAACCTATACATAGTTTACAATGCGTAAAACGTACGTTAAAGGCAAATACTTCAATTCGAAAGTTGCTATGGTTGCCGTCGTCATTTTAAACGTTCACCGACTACAAAAACGCTGAATAACGCGTTTATCTCCAACGACGAGACGAGATGGTGTCAACGGGCGACCAGCACCAGGCGCTTGAGTGCAGTACAACCGCGCTCAGCCGACGTTCGGCATCTATCAGCATTACGCCCACCCTGACTGCACGTTGACGCTCATCGCGGCTACAGCGGACCTACGGCGTCGAGTCGTAGCTAGGGCTGTTCCGGATCCTCAAAATGTTCGAGCAGATCGAGGGCTCAAAAGAAGCTCGAGCTTTATTTTCGAGCTTGATTTGCTCGAAATTGATTAACCCTTTAGACTCCAGTGGCAATTATAGTGCCACATCAAATAATGTTAAGTTGGTACACTGGCCGTTGATGGGTGGGCTGTTACATTTGGTACAGCGAGGAGGGGATCAAATGTAACAGCCCACTCATCAACCGCCAGTGTACCGTATTGCTGTATAATGGTCCGTTGCTGTGCGGTTTTAATGTGCCCATAAAGAGTCAAAATAAATTTATGTGCTAATTTTGTCCCTATTTACTAGCAAATTGTAGGAATCAGTATTTTTTCTTGGTTACAACAATGTTTAGTTAAGTTGTCCGGTTTAATTTTAGCGTCTGAACTACTTTTCTGGCATTATTTTGACTCATTTCAAACCGCTGTTGTACTACAAGCTTCAGTAAGGAACCAGCAGTGCTGTCCGTTTGTTTTGGATCACCCTATAGTTAACAGCTACTTCCGGTATCAGTCGAATACTCGAGTATTTGATAAGATACTTTACCAAGTATTCGAGCAGTGAAAAGCTCGATTCGCACAGCCCTAGTCGTAGCCTACTACACAGTACGTCGGGAGATTTCTTAGATCCTGAGATGGTTACCAGAGATGTGTGGATGCTGATATTTTGGCGTCCGCGTCCGTCTGCGTCCGCACATTTGCGTCCGCGTCCGCAGGATTCTGTCGACAACCGTCCGCGAATGTCCGCGTCATGATGTTATATCCGAAAATGCATTGGAACTTGATAACAGTTACAGTCAAGCGAGTAGCAAACATACATCCAGGGGGAGAGAGAGGTTTCGCCACGAATTCGCTATTTCGGGTCACACATTACAGCTGTTACTTCAATTCGAAAAAAATTCAAAACTCACAGCATTGCTGCATAATCATGACTTCAGTGGGGCGTGTCCGCGTCCGCAGCTGGACAAAGTTTAGCGTCCGCGTCCGTCCGCGGACGATCAAAAAAAAACTTGCGGACGCGTCTGCCTCCGCACGTCTCTGATGGTTACAGTTTGGGGAAGCAAATACGTTCAGCCCACGCCAGTTGTCACTCATGCTGTCTAGATGGCACAATGCTTGTATTCACCACGCGCCACTGACACACTGCGAATAGCAAATACATCCGCAATAATAATGTTACAGTGTTTCGCAAGAGAATAGAACATTGAAGCTCTCGTGTTGTTGTTTTTTTTCTAGCAGTGTTTGCGATTCCCGAAATTTCATGCGTTGACCGAGCAGGTGCCCGCCGTGGAGCGACGGCCGCACACGTACGAATCACCACAGCGCGTCGTTTAGTCCCTCGACACTGAACGTGTCATCTGTCAACTCGGTGGATTATTTTCGCTATTAACACCAGAACGACGATCAACTTGGCTTTAAAAGTCACTGAAAACGGTCTACGCTAATTTATAGGGCTGTTGAACGTGGGTTTTAACTAAGATTTTGGGCTTTTTAAACCTAACAATCTCAAAGTTTAAAAATTTAGGTTTAAGATTAAATTTTTGGTAAATAAACTTCAATCAAATTCACTATGTGATCTAGTTATTAGATTCGTCTTATGTTTACAGTTTTATTGTTTATTTCACTGCAGCAGACTGCACAGTACACGTTCACATTTATAGGCAATGTACACTAGGCCTACTACTACTAAAATCACAGTATCGAATTTGCTGTTTTAGACGTGCGATTTTGCCGTTAACATGTTTTACATTAATATGATCGCCAGGCCCCAGAGGTTTGGAGTTCAAATCCGGGCCCGGTGGCTTCTCGATACATGCAGGTCAACTAAGTGCATAGGCCTATTCAGAACATAATATCTCCAGCAGGTATACAGAGGGTCCGCCTGTATCCTCTTAAAACTGTGACAGGCCGCCATTATTTAGGCCTAACGCTAAATACGAGATAAAGACATTATTTACAATGAAATATCAATAGGGACTTACGCCCTACTTAAGGGTGTCATTTCAGGTGACCTTGACCTTCAGTGACTTAGGGCAACATCGCGCGGTCTCTCTGCGACAGCTGAGCTTTTTGTATGAAAACATATACCCGGTGCATATACTTTGCTGCACACGTGCCACACTAATTACCGTCTGTCTTTGAAGTGTTCACTGTTATCGTATGATGTCGGTTAGACATATTTTCTTCAGATAAAATATATAGAAGTGTTTCTCAAATACTCGCAGGAGCGTAAGATTTTCACGTTGACGACGATGCGGAAAACAACAGGCGTGTTGATAGACGGGCATGAAAAGAATCTGCTGGTTCGATCGTCAGCGTTGTCGTATTGCCATGCAGTGCGTGCAGGTATAGGCCTACTGTACCGGCGGACGACGACAAGATAGATGACGGTTGGCACTGGCACTGGCAGTGGGTAATGCCACGCCGCTGTCGGTCGAGGTGGCGTACGTAGCATTTTCAGTCAACGTAAAGGCTGTAAACGCATTCAGTAAAGGGGTGTTTATAGCGACACAACTCAGCTCAACTCGACGTCGAGTTGTCGACACGTTCACAGCGTGAACAACTGTCACCTATCAATGAACGTAGTGGCCCAGTTGACTCACTCAGTTTGTAGGTCGTGACGTCGTAAACAAAAACAAGACTGACTTGGCTGCACGCTGTTCAACTGGGTCAGTTGAGTTGAGTTGTGTCGCTATAAACACCCTTTTAGGGTCCATGTGATATTTTGGCTGTCCATTCCTCGCTGAACTAACCCAGCCGTCGGTCAAAGTCCTGTGCATCAGCTATCATGTTATCTAGTTGTCTGTGGTGTTAGCGCCGGCGTCGGATGGCCGCATAATGCGCTGCGGTACCGTTAGCTCATGCCAATCAGCTGCCACTTCCGAGACTATAAAGTGTTGTTGGAGGGAAAGTGTCAAACCACTGCAATACTTCCGTCAAACTTTACTGATTTCGTATTTTATAGACCAAAGAAAATCGCTATTCTGGAGAAAAGTGGCTATACATAACAATAACTTTCTGCTATCTCTTTCACGGCTCGTGCAAAACCGGTTTTTGCCGCGCGATGCTAGGCAACAAGCGCGGACTTAGCCGTCATTCGGTGTCTGTGTGTCTGTCTGTCACGTTCGTACATTTTGTCAAAACGAGTATTCATATCCTCAGACTTTTTTCACCGTCGGATAGACCCATCATTCTAGTTTTTTCCATACGAAACGGGAAGGCAATATTCCGACGGGAACCTCCCCACCTGACAAGGGAACCGAATGCAATGGGTATAAAAATAATCACGATTTTCGACTAATATCTCGCTTTATCTCGGAATTGATGCAAGATAGAGCCACTATGGAAGGCGGATATGAAACCGCACCCAAGCTTTCGAATGGTACCAGTTTGAATGAACTTGAGTGACCTCTAACCCAGATTTCAACGTCAAATAACTCAAAAACTATACAAGATCTCTATCTTGTATATTTACAATGGCGGACCAATAGAAAGTCGTATATGATCTATCGAACGGCGCCATTTTCAATGACCTTAAGCGATCCCTACCCCCGGTTTCAAGGTTACGCTATTCTTTGACGCTGAATATCTCATAAACGATACGAGATACAGACATAGTTTCAATGGAATACTAATAGAGACTTACATTTATGTCCAACAGTGTCATCTCGAATGATCTTGAGTGACGTTGAGTGACTTAGCAAAATAGTCGATGACACGAAGCATCGCGCGGCCTCTTTGCGATAGCAGAGCTACTTGTATGCCATTGGCAGCGTGTATGGTATCACTACAATTTCTGGTTCAGTTGGTCAAATTAAGTTGGCCGTTGGCTAAGTTTACAGAGACTGTTTGAGAGTTTTGTTATGTTTGTATAGATTAGTATATTTTCTTCTACATGTAGTTAACTGAGTTTTTGCCGCACGATGCTATGTAAGCGCGGCCTTAGCCGTCATGCGGTGTCTGTGTGTCTGTCTGTGTGTCCGTCACGTTCGTGCATTGTATCAAAACGAATAAACGTATCTTCAAACTTTTTTCACTGTCGGGTAGCCACACCATTCTACACTGTGAGTCAAAAAACTGGACCTTTTTTCATTTGAGCATAACTTCGGCAAAAACTGTTCGATTATAATAATTCTTTCACTGTTGCAGACAGAAATTAACTGTGACCAAGTTTAGTCTAAAATCTACCACCATACCTCAAATTTGCTAGTGCACTACCTTGTAAAATGAACAAGTATGTATTGGCCAACGTTGCCAGCATGATTTCGTAATTAAAGATGTAACAGTCAAACAAGTCACATTGAATGTAACAGATATGGACAAAATCAACACTGTCAGTTCACGAGCTATACTCAAAGTGTCCTCCTTTAGCATGGACACACGCTTGATGTCTTCCTCGCCACTGGTCAACAGTCTCGTCAAAAATCGACTGTTCAAGACCGCACCAGACATCGATGAGCCGCCGTTTCAATTCATCTACGCTATGGATTTGTCTGTGGCAGACACGATGCTGCGTGACAGCCCAGATCTCGTAATCCACAAAACTAAGATCTGGGCTGTTTGGAGGCCACAATGTTGGACGCAAGAAAGTTTGGCGTTTCTTGATGCAGCAGTTCAATTGTTGCACGTGCGCAGCGCGGTGTGCCGGTGCACTGTCCTGTTGGAACAAAGTTGTTACCAGCACACTTTGCGTGACGCTGGCAGCAGTATGACGTCATTATGACGTCACGAAGCAGCAGTAAGAGATATCACCATAATTTCCTGCTTTGTAACAACAATGAAATTACTGCATGCATTGCAGATTTATCCAAGTTTTTGTGAAGAAGTGTATGCAGTTACAGTTTTCAAGCTAGTGCAGCGACAAACTATAGGTAAAGTGAGAAATTCAACTATGCGTTTCTGGACAAATAATTTCTGTCTGCAAAAGTGAAAGAATTATTAAAATTGGACAGTATTTGCAAAAGTTATACTCAAATGAAAGGGTCCAGTTTTTATGACTCACAGTGTAGTTTTTCCGCACCAAACGGCATGGCAATATTCCGACGAGAACCCCCTAAAAAGGGCGTGGAATGCAGGTGGGGTAGGCTAAAATCTCGAAATCAACGATTATCTGGCCTTGCAGTCAATAGCTGTTGCACCGTAGTTTTGTATTTCGCACTTTGCGGCCGGCTTTTTGTTTACGGCAGGTATTGGACGACCAAGCGCGATCGACGCACAATACAGTGCGAGATCGACCAAGCGCGATCTCGCGCTATACACAGTCACGATGGACGTGAATCGTGTATATGACAGCAAGGCTCGACGTTACGCCGAAGACAACAAAACATAATCCAATTGTGTGCACTAGTAAATCCGAAGCCGAAGTAACTAATAACACAAAAAAACTGCGCTCGAACTTTTGTACTATTGCAGCTAACTACTGACAGACATGAAGCATCGCGCGGCCTCTTTGCGACAGCAGAGCTACTTGTATCGATATGTCTGCATGTTGTGTTTTTATCGTAGTCTGCTTATTTTCTATTTTGTATTTTATTTGTATTTTGTATTCTTACTGTTGCCTACTTGGCGTATTAAACCTGATAAGTTCCCGTCTTCTACGCATTATGCGGCCATCCGACGCCGGTCATGGTTTCACCAGAAGTCCGCATTTTGTACTGCGCACGAAAATGGCGTTAGTGGATCGAGTAAAGTCGGTCTGTGTCCGCCACTGTTTAGTCGACACCACGAGAATGGATGTGCCCAACAAGAAGCCTCGCCCTGTAGTGGCGAGACGCGTCTAATATCTGACTGATGCTGATGGAGACTCGAAGGCCCGACCGGAAACCGGAAGTAGTTCGTCCGGCCGCCATTACCGCGATTTAATCGCGTGGCGCCGGCGGGACTCGCCGAAATCCCGCCATTATTCTGATTTAAGTTCGGCACGCCGGCGGCCATCAAAGCTTAAAGCACGCGGAGCGGCGCGGCGCGTGGCTCGGTGGATCGGTGGCCCGCTCCCTTACGGGTCGCGGCTCTCGTGCCCGTAAAACAATCAATTAACGGCTA
>Ga0209339_1000928_pt1 | contig 11666 bp, 9 predicted proteins | sample OlaalgELextract3_FD_187376 | JGI IMG/M metagenome (GOLD analysis project Ga0209339, IMG submission 187376) | Olavius algarvensis symbiont microbial communities from Tuscany, Italy - Type A ELBA extract 3 (SPAdes) (version 2) | ecosystem: Host-associated > Annelida > Digestive system >...
GGGGGGGGGGGGGGGGTACACGGTGTGAATGTCTTTCACTGGTTGTTGCGCACCTGCCGTCATGGCAACGGGAAACAACTTCCGTGTAATTTTTAGCCAATTGTTTACGGTGTTTAGTTTCAATAGTTTTACGCAGTTAATGATTTTGTATTCATGTCATCAGTAGGCGACAGCACAGTAGATCTTTACAGTGGCTGTTGATTCGTCGCTGTCGGTATGAAAAGTCCACACACCCCGGCAGTCACTAGTCTCACTATGACTGTCATGCTGCGTTTCACTGGTCCTCACATTTCGGACCTTTTCAGGGTTTAAAAAGTGGAGTTCCCAGTGCATGGCTGTCTAGGGGAAACTTTTTTTATCGTGCGACGCGTATGCATAGCGCGGACTATGCCGTGGCAAGATATCCGCCTGTCTGTCTGTCTGTCCGTCACACGTCGGTATTCTCTACCATATGGTCTATTTAGCTAAACATTTCTTCAAACCTTTTTCACCACAGGGTAGCGCCACACCATTCTGGTGTTTCCTTACCAAACGCTATCACAAAACTCTGACGGGGAACCCCCTAATAGGGGCGTCAAATGAAAGGGGTATGAAAAAATCACAATTTTTGACCAATATCTTGCTTTAGCTCGGAAATGATGCAACACAGAGCCATAGTTACTATGGAAGGTGAATAGGTAACTGGTAACCATACCCAAGCTTTCAAATGGTGCCATTTTCAGTGATATTGAATGACCCCTACCCCTGTTTTCAAGGTTATGCCATTATTTGATGCTGGGTATCTCAGTAACGTGCGAGAAACATAGTTTCAACGCTATAATAAGCGACTTACACACGCTTAACTCAAGGGTGTCAATTTGAATGACCTTCAGTGACTTAGTGGCTTAGCAAAATACTCAGCGACACGAAGCATCACGTTGCGTCGCGCGGTCTCTGCGACAGCTGAGCTTCTTGTTAAAATAATGATTGATACCGTTACTTTATGGTGAAAGCTCGAATCTACATGAACTCAATATTAATATGGTCCACTGCAAATTACATTATTATATAAATAACTTGTGCGAAACAATGCACATAATATGAAAACAAATCATCGTATGTACGATAACAACATATAATATAATAATATATATATATACGATGATTGGTTTACTTTCAACTTCGGAATTTTGCATCGTGACATTGTGAACTTTGTTAGCTTTTCCTTTCTCCAGTTCATGAGCGGTGATCACAACTTCACCAGTCCAATGGAACGCTTTTCATGACTCGTGAAGTCATATCATGAGTTCATGAGTCCATTGGGATGCAGCAGTTAGCATACAGACTTGTAATTTCACTTCAGCAAACTGTCTGCAGTTGTGTTTGAAAAGTACAATGTTGTGAAGGTTAGTAGCAGAATTGTTGTGTCCACAATATTAATTAAGGAGCTAGTAGGACTAGCAGTGTTTTAGATTCAAATCTGTTGTGCTTGGTGTTGCTAAACACTACATCGGCCCTGTTGGCCAGCCTACAGTTTTCAGAAAAATTGCCCGCCTCGTTGGTCAGTTAGGGTCAGGACCCTGCCTTGTGGGTCAGTTAGGGTCAGGACCCCGCCTCGTGGGTTGGATAGGGTCAGGAGTATATGTTAGTGCCAGTTTTCACAAACTGCTCGCCTCATGGGTTGGTTAGGGTCATGACCCTGCCTCGTGGCCGACGGGGCGGATGTATAATGCTAGTACACTATCAGTATACATGCACTGTAGTGTTTACCCACACCTGATTGTACTTGGTATACGATCCGTGGCTTATCAGGTGGTGGAAGTGCAAAAAGTCCTCTGTTTACTCATGGATGAAGCACATTACAGACGGATGGTCAGATGGAAATGCAATCTCGGTAGGAGAGAGTTTACTACATGTATGTAAAACTCGCTAAAAATTACTGTTGTAATGTTATACAGGGCCACAACACGGATCATCATGGGCAAACGCAATGAAAAAGCTAAAGACAAAGATGAAGAGTCTGCAGATCTCTCAGGTTGTATTTCTGGAAACGTAATAGAGTATTGGTGTTGTTTTTCTCTATGTGTAAATCAGAATCACAATGTAACTAGAAGGGCAGTCGGTGGAGAGCATGTACCTCCGACAAAGGTGTTTCGACGGCTCACTGCCTCAATGAATGAAACCATTATAAAACCATGCGTCGCTGCAGCAGTGGGCTGTAAAATCATTTTAAAACCACGCCTCGCTGCAGCGACCGATACATATACGTCAGATTTTTTCGACGTAAAATTCCGCGTAGCATGGCTTATACGATAGCGGAGAAAGCAATCCGGTTCCGGCATCCGGACTATAATCCGGATCGGGCTCAGAAGTTAAACAGTTTGTCCATGTCCACTGTCCAGACATCTGTCAACACGCAACATTACATCCAAATCCATCACGCATTTTTGAGTTATCTTGCTAACAGACAGACAGACAAATGCGGGCAAACGCACTTACCTCCTCTTTTGTCGGAGGTAATTACTAGTTAATGACAAAGGCAGGAATAGCAGCTACATGATTAATGAATATGGTGGATATAGTAGATTATGAATTTGTGGTATTTTCTGCCAGTTTTATGTTTATTCTGTGTTATTTTGAATTCACAGGTACTCGGACACCGTACTCGTGCACTGGTCAATTTCACATCGACTTTGCTGAGCTCTGTCGACGAGTAGAGCCACCATTTGTGCACACGCCGGCCATCGTGTTACGGCCTCATCGGCCTCGGTCACCAGCTCCCATGCCTATTATCGAGGAAAAGACGACAAAAACTGGCAAGTCCAACAGGAAGGAAGACAGGAGTCATCCTGAACATGAAAAGACAGAGACTCCACTGTCGCTGGAGAAAGGAGGTTGTATGGTGGTGCTGCTCAGAAGTCACTAAAATCTCGTGTAACTAGTGATAATTAGCAGATCCACAGATCTGTTTCTTTCCACTTAAATCAGCATAATACGAGGGAGCAAATGTTTTATTACTGCTGTATAAAATGTGAAATGTTCCCTCATAATATTTCAACATTCCGCATATACTACTAAGGGTTAAATATGAAGTTTTGTTTTTATTGTAAAAATTATGCTATTTACTTTGTGATAATTATGCTAGAGGTTGCTGAGTTACCGGCCAGGACGTATGTAACCAAGGAGCAGTTTGAATATTTCAAGCCATGCATTCAGGTTGAAATGGACTATCCCGATAAGCTGGACTCTGTGACTGAAGTCTACATTAGAGGTGTGTGCAGGTTTGAGTTTTCCTTTGTGTATATATTGTTTATATTCTATAGAATATTTAGGAGTAGCTGTGGCTTGGTGGATAAGGACTTACAACTGGTCCATCAGGCTCAATTCCGATTGTCACACATGTGAGTCATTGGTAGTGCAAAGAAGGGCATCTGATCACAGTTGCTCCCATGCTCCAGAATAGTCGTGATTTGCTCATGCATGTCTGAGCCCAGTTCACGCCATCGATGTTAGAAGATGTCTGTAGAATATATTGCCATCATTAATATTTTTATTAGGGCTGTAAAATCAATGCATTAACAGATGCGTTAATGCATTAAAGAATTTATCGCGATTAAAAAAATAAATGCTGATAAAAATATTAACGAAAACACGACGAAAAGACAGCAATCGTTCATTTAATTAATTTTTAAAACTTGATTTCAGTTATTAAATAAAATCAACAAATTAATGTAATCCAATATCATTCAATCACACAGTCGTCAAAACTCAAAAGACTCCGTCGTTGTCAATTGTCAATAAGTTAAGGGACCTGCACTAATCAGTCACTAATCAGTCGTCAGTGCTAGGAGTAGACTAGCGTTCAACAGCAGTGGGCCGACGACATCTACCTGCAAATGAACAGAAACAAACTGAAAGATGTAATAAACAAAGTGTGCGTTAAAACTGTGATTAGTGCTTGATTAAAAAATTAATTGCGCAATTAACGCGATTAAAGAAATCAATTGCTTGACAGCTCTAATTTTTATGCTTCTGCCATGCCAGACTGGCTGGCACAGGCAGTATGTTCTCGGGTTGTGAGCCATGCATAGGACCCACCAGATTCTTAACGCGGGTCGCCCTTAACGCGGGTCGTCTGTTCATCAATTTGTTCATTCGTTCATCCATTTACTGTCTGTTACGAAACGTGTGAACACAATAGTTGGAAAACAGATGAACCAGTTTTGATGCAAGTGGGCCACGAGGCAGGGGCATGAAATGATCAACTTTGGATTTCAAAGGTCAAAGGTCGTCAGACGATGCCGAAATAGGTCACAAAAATCTCTTTCGGCAAGACATGTCTCAAGATCTATCTATTGAGTGTTAACCAAACCTGGCAGGCACATATTAATGGTAAATGCCCATTGTGTCGCAACTCTGATGCAATAGGCCATAGGTCAAGGTCACACGAGGCGAAAGATAGATTTAAAGGTCTGGTGGAGTAGTAGCTTTTCTAGTTCTCATTATAATGGTGGAAACAGTTCATGTGATGGGAGCACTGATCATAAACATACTTTCTTATCTTTTTCATCTTGGTTCATGAATCATGATTCACATGCACTGGGTGAAATCTTAGATGTTCTAATTTTATTGCCATCATTGTCGGTCTGATAGGTTTACTCTGACAAACATAATCAGATGACTAGTACTTTACAGTTTATTTGTGTTTAAGGCTGGAAAATTGATGAGGTAATGATGAACATATTTCAACAGTGCTGGACAACAATGAACAAGCTGCACACCATCAAGTATGCATCTAGTAATTACTGAGTCGTCGTCGTTGTTTCTCGCATGCAACTCAAGACTGCATAGCGCCATAATTTCTTTTACTGAGTAGTAATCCATAAATTTTAATTTTCACTTTTATTTTTTTATTTTGCTCATTTTCATCCACAACGCAGAACGATCTGAATTTCATAAACATTAGATTAAATATGATTTTCATGGTGATATTTTTTGTTGGATAATTGCTGTGACAGCTATCTGTTATTCAGCATTTATTCCTTTTTGTTGTAAGTAAGTAAAAGTGTGTAAAATGTCTATTGATATAGCGCATCGTCGTGAAACCTCCAGTGAGCTGAAGCTATTGTAGCTATATAGCTGTTTATCATTTTTGTTTTATTAATTACTCTGCCAAAGCTGGGGGAGTTATGTAATCGTTGCGTTCTGTCTGTCGTTCTGTCTGTGAGCGGGACAACTCAACACATGCATTAATGGATGTCAACCAAACGATGGTAGAGGGGCATTTTATATGATGTATAGTCACTCACCAGGGAGCGACACTGCATCAGGCTTAGAAGAGGACATTTTCTATGATATATGCTCACTAACCACAGGGCAAGACTGCTCCGGCGTTGGCAGAGATTGCGCTCTCTAAGTGCTGTTGTTATGAATTCATATTCAGTCAGTGTTGGTTTGCTATGTGTCAGTTAACAATGACATTATGTTTTGTTGTGTACAATGTATTGTTGTGTACAATGTAGTCTGTGGAGGGTTGGACTGACTGATGACACATTGGAGCTTTTTGCTTCTTTTGTGCACAAATGTGTTTCTTTGAGGTTAGATTTGAATTGGCATTGTACGTTTCACAGTAGACTAAATCTGCGGTAAAGTGACAGTTTAGTGTCTTTAAACTATGTTTAGCAGTTTAGTGTCTTTAACTGTGTTTAGCAGCATAACTTTATTGTCGCTGACAAGTCTTAAGGGATATATGGTGGAGATTAATGTATACTTTTTCTTGTTGATTTTTGTTGTTGTTTGGTATTCGTTTAGATGTCTTTCTGCGGCCTTTCATGTGTTGATGTGCCATTAGGAAACTAGCCTCACTCACTGTGTAGTAATGACTGAATGATTGAAGTTAGATTTCAAACTAAGATTACCCTCAACCTCTGCTACATTTTAGCTCCGCTGCTGCTTGCAGCCAGTAGAGCTTGTAGTATGTCTCTCTGTCAAACTTTTTTTTCAAATTGCTACTTTTCCTACAGCTTTTGACCGATTTTTCTCACCAAACTTGGCACACATGATCTATGTGCCAATATGCACAAAACTGTGGAACTGATTTTCAAAATTTTGATTTTAAAAATTTTGGCAAATTTTTGACATTTTTTTTCAAATCGCTTGTTGGAGCACTTCTATTGCAGGCACACTAGGACGTGTGCCAATATGCAAAAAAAAACTTTGTGCACATGATCTATATGCCAATGTGCAAAAAACTACAGAATAGATTTGTGAAATTTTGATTTTAAAATTTTTGATGAATTTTTGAAATTTTAAATTTGTACTTAGTCTCTGCAGCAGCAGCAGTGGAGCTGTCTAGGCTGACAAGTCTCACTAGTATTAACCCAATAAGCCAATAGTTCGTGCTTTTTCTTTTTAGTCTCACTAGTATTAACCCAATAACCCAGTAGTTGGTGCTTTTTCTTTTTAGGCTATTTCATCACAACACAGATGTTGTCAACTCTGTGCCACTGCAAGTTATAGATGAGATTGAGCATGCATATGGTTCTCAGCACTGTGATAGATGGGGCAGATAATTACACAAACTGTCGTCATCGATCTTCAAGTTGAATGAACTTGAATATAATTTTCAAGTGATGCAGAGCATTGCGCAGTTTCTTTGCAACAGCTGAACTTCTTGTTGATCATGCGATACATACTGTTTAAATATGTGCATTGGTAGTTTGGTACTCATACCTTAGAAAACTGATACTGTGTGAACCCACTGTGCACATGGTAATTTTGACAATGTATGAGGAACAGATTGAATTTTAGATTAGGTTACATGGTAACTGCATGAGGTGTAAAGTAGTGCTTGGTGTAAATATTAGGATGTTGTCAGTGGAGCACAACTGTGTGACTGGTGAAGCTTGGCACTTGCTGATGAAAGATGACTGCCCGTGAGTCGTCTGTTGACCGTTTGTAATCGTAATATTAAGCCCTGTGACAGCATTTGTAAGATGCATCAATAACCAGAGCATGTGAGTGGAGTGGAGAGCGGAGCAGTGAGCGGTGGTGCAAGCATTCAGTGGAGTGTGAGCAGAGTGTAGAGTGGGGGCGGCCACTGAGAGGGAACGGAGTGCGGAGCAGCCTGAAATTGCCACTCAAATGTCGCTCAAGTCAAGAAGCGTAACATTTCTGTAATATCATAACTAACATGTTCATAAAGTTCAATTCTGTCCATGTTGAACTTACAAATGTGACTTCAAGTTCAGTTCAAATTCCATGACTGCATCTGCATTGTCGTTAATTCATTATGTCGACAAAATCGATTACTTAAATCTGTCAAAGTGAACATCACTAATGTTAATTTTTATGCCTTTGCATATTGTGACGTCATTGCCGAGGAAGAGGACCGTAGATTATCGTTTTTACAACATGAGCAGAGCGGAAAACAGAGCAGAGCAGGCCTAAAGTCTACTTGAGCAGAGCAGAGTGGTAAGCGGGGGGTCCTAGACTTCAGTGGAACATGACCAGAGTACACCCCGTGGGGGGGGGGTCCACTGAGCGGGAACGGAGCAGAGAATGGGGGTTACAGAAATAGGCAGGAGCACTGAGCGGCGACTGGGCCACTCATGCTCCGCTCACATGCTCTGTCAGTGACAACCTTGGAATGACTGCCTGTATTATGTTTCATTGAATTTAGGCCTAACTGTAAAGTTTTTAAACTGAGTATGATAATATACTAAATGAAAGAATGAGGTAGATAGCTTTCAGTACTGTTGATTAATGTGTATTAGGTCTATTACAGTTATTTGCCCATGCCAGCTTTCCACACTCTCAAGTCATCCAGCAGTTGAGCTGGTTCCCATCATAAACTGCCATTTGGAAGTCGCCATCAAAGAGTTTTCAAAAGCCGTTGGTGACATCTTAAAATCCTGGTTAACCCTTTAATCGCCACATTCTTCTTCTTCTCATATGTGTGTCATTAACCATAATTGGTCAGCCACGAAACAGCATCTTCATCCGCAGAGTGTAGCCGAGATAAGCCGCCATTAAAACCGCAGAACAGTGGACCATCAGACCATCATATAGCAATACAGTAATTGGTACACTGGCCATTGATGGGTGGGCTGTTACATTTTGTACAGTGAGGAGGGGACTGGGTGGGGCCGCAGCCCGCCCAGGCTTCTCTTCGCTGTACCAAATGTAACAGCCCACTCATCAGTGGTCTGTGTACCAACTTCATATTATTCGATGTAGCACTATAATTGTCTTTGGAATGTGAAGGGTTAAGATGTTTATTTTTGATTTAGCTTTTAGTCATCACTGACTGAACTGCCATTAGCAACTTTGAAGTTACAACCTAATGGCTGTATAAAATTCATTGTCATCATCATCTGCTTGATGAAATTTTATCTGCATTTATTTATAGCTGGAAAAATTATGATAGCTATACTGTAAGTTTTAGTCGATGTAATGTAGCCGGCATTGTGTAGGGTACAACATCTATCACTGCGGTATAATGGCATAACCGACGTTGGAGCAGAGGGCATTGGCTCGGCTCTTGGCAATTTCATGCAGCAGAACCAGAAACTTCTGTCTCTTAATCTTGCAGGCAACAAGATCAGCGATGTCGGAGCATCTCACATTGCTAATGTAAGATTTGCATTGAAGCAGGTATTTTTGTTAGTTTGATATGATGATAGTTTTTCCTGATAACAAGGTCTGTTGAGCAGTTAATTTTTATTAATTGCATTAATCGTGCAATAAATTGTTTTAATGCTGCATTAATCACAGTTTTAGTGCACATTCTGAAGTGTCGTTTGTGTTCCAGGTAGGTGTCGTCAAATGTGTTGCTGTTGAACTCTTGGTCTGCATGCTGCGACCACTGTGAAATTTTGCCATCAAGTGTTGCTATACAGTTGACATTAAACGAACCTAAAATAGCCAAATTGTTATTTTTGTTATTTAATGAAGGATAATGACATGAATTAATAAACGAAAAATATAGAGATTTTATGTAATTCGAACTGTCGATTGGGTGATAAAATGGAAAACAAGTGCATGCATATCCGCCATATGGGGGTTTAGTTAAAACTATGTGCAACATCTCCAAGATTGGAATGTGCCCGCAGAAGTGCAATACAAGTGTACTGTGTTACTGTTAGTGTGTTACTGGTAGTGTGTGCTTGAGATACATTGCATGCTTCTACGATGTGTTGTGAAGAGGTTTACACTGTAACAAGCATGAACTTATGTTCCTTTATTTTACGGCTGTGAATCATATTTATGGTACACCAGCTGACTGGCAGAAGTGGCATTGGGTTAGAAGTTAAATGTAGATTATTATTATTATTATTATTATTAAAAATGTGAAGATTAGAGTGACACTGTCATGACTAACATTGCAGGGGCACTTTACAGAGTTACTAAAATTGCAAACGAAATGAAGTGCAGCCAGAGAATGAAGTCAGTGTCACGCCAGTGTCAGTTCAAACAGCCATGTCTTCAAGCGGCTCCGGAAGGAAAGAACTGATGGCGCGTCCCTAACAGCTGGCTGGTAGATATATGTAGGCATTTGTAGGCTCGATGTTCCTTGCACTGAAGACATGACCATCGCTGGCCGTGTGTTTAGTTCAACTGCAGCTTGTGTGTGGAACAGTCTGCCAGTGACAGTGCAGTCTTCTGAGTCGCTGGATATTTTCTGATGCCGCCTGACAACTGAACTGTTTGCACGTTTTTACAGCTGACACCATGCCTCTCAAGTGACTACTGCTGCATGACTTGCTTTCACTTTCCTGGCAGCCTTTTGCTGTGGCAGCAACCTTGAAGTCTCTTAATTATAATGTTTCTATGATATTATATATTCTTAATAATAATAATGATGATAATTTGGAGTGCGAGCATTCAGCAGTGTCGTAATGGTATTTACATTGATTTATGATTGTGTTGCATGTGGCTGACAGGGTTTGAGATTCAATCGTTGTCTGCTGTCACTCGGTCTTGCTAATAACTGTGTCGGTGATGTTGGTGCAAGACAAATTGCCAAAGTAAGCTCGTGCTAATTTTAATATTGATTATTTCAAAATTTATTTACAAAATTCGAATCAGTGGTAAGAGCAAAAGAGTTCAGTCTTATGCTTGTTTTTCATTTGTAAAAAATACTGTAATATGTGATCATGGACTGCATGTTTTATCTCTTTTATGCATTTTATCACTTAAATAAATTTTATGCTGCCTATTGGATGTATCGATAAATGATGACGATGATGACGATTACTATGAGACTCGCAATAAATTAAGTTTTATGAAAGTTGCACAGCTATGCTTATGCTCTTGATGTATCATATCTCCACAAATTTGTAACGATGTATAGACTTAAATAACACACAATGACTGTGAAGTCTCAGTTTCATCTTATACAGCACTAACATTACACACAGCAACAGCAACTGTTTAATGGCCATTAATTCAGGACAACCCGGCTGAGCCGGCACCAGAACTCTCAGAAACATTAACCCAATAAAACCATCTTTACTGTCCTCGAATTCCTCACAAGCACTTCCAAGCTTCAGTCTGAAGCCGACCAGTCTACATGTGTGGCTTAATATTAAGGAGAACCTGGTGAAACAGCTGAAAAAACATGATGAACCCTAGGACAAGAACATGCACTTCCTTTATACTCACCCCTATTTCTGGATTTGATGAGGCCGTTGGTTAATCACTGGTCCTCTCTTACTCACATCTCTTACTGTGTACCACTAACTGGTCTGCAGCAGCCGTACAGAAGACGAAAGCGAGAGTAAGCTTAACCATGCATCCAAAGGTATTTTTATGCTGGATGCTCTTCCTGCTGCAACGTATTGCTGAGCTTGTGGACCATGTTAAACTGAAATGTTACAACTGAAAATGTCAGTCATGGTATGTAAGTAGCGTTTTCCCAGAAATGAAGATTTAAATAGTTTATGGTATCATGTTTCAGGAGTCTCATGGGTGTGGGTGGGTGTCTTGAGTAGTGTATGGTGTTGTCTGAGAGTAAAGCGGTACTGTCACCTAATGTCACTGCCACATTATGTCCACACAAACACTAATTACAAAGAGTCAGTACCAATTAAGATGTCACACATCATCTACTAAGCATATTTGCTGGCCTAAGGCGTACAAGTGCATTGGGTCTGAGCTCAGCAGGGCCTCCACACTGGAGTGACTGTAAGCCTGTGTTGACTTTGTTGCCGCACTGCTGTTGCAGAGGACAGAGAGAGAGAATCCATAGAGAGACTTTGTTTGGTAACGTGGCCTCCTAACCCTTGATGACCGTAGATCATTGGCAAGTTAAACGAGAAATGAGAGTAGGGTAACGTGTCCTGTTGTGTTGGAATGCAGTATTCTCAGTGGTAACTCATGTTCTATGTTTGCTGTGACCTGCAGGTGATATCACGGTTTCCACTGACACACGAAGAAATTGTTGCACGCCGCATGCTGCTGTCGAGCACTGTCGACAGAGGTTCAAGACATGATGTGAGTGCACATACTCCCGCCGGTTTAGTGTAGCGGTAACACATTGAACTCTATCAACATAGTTGCTGTATGCTAGGCGTGGTTAGTGCCTGGGTGGGTGACCATCTTTGGATGGGTAAACCGCCTTGGCGCAGAACCAGGCACCAGGCCTACTCAGCCTGAGCCCGCCCTCCGTGGCAGGCTGGAATGAT
>Ga0209339_1000929_pt1 | contig 11661 bp, 8 predicted proteins | sample OlaalgELextract3_FD_187376 | JGI IMG/M metagenome (GOLD analysis project Ga0209339, IMG submission 187376) | Olavius algarvensis symbiont microbial communities from Tuscany, Italy - Type A ELBA extract 3 (SPAdes) (version 2) | ecosystem: Host-associated > Annelida > Digestive system >...
GGCTTCTATTGACAGTTGAAGTGCCTGCGAAGCAGGTGTGTTCTCCGGTAGGCGACAGATGTGTCCAAATAATGAATGACGTCTGTCAGCAATAAGAGACGGCATATCTGGTAGTTTCTGGTAGTTACATGTGCATGTAACACAACATAATATTTCATTTAACTATTAAAGCCAACACACAGCTGTTCTGTAGGCAATGCAGATCAACTTTCAGGCCAAGTAATAATAATGGAAATGTTGATGTAGACGACAGCAGCCTACACCCTGTCTCGCGGCTCACGTCTGAGAGATCTGACATCTTGACACCGTTCTACATTCCTCACGTAAACCAACCAAACTCTTACGAAGGCTGCCATGATCAGAGCACCATAACAAACATGTCCTTATCATTACAATTATTACCTCCGCCAACTAGGTGGAGAATGTGATCGTTCTGTCGGTCATTCATTCTGTCATTCTGTAAACAAGGTAACTGACAGATGCAGAAACAGAGGTTGACCAAACTTGGCAGGCATGGGCAAGGGGTGACCCTCGAGAACTGATTAAGTTTCCGTGGTGATCCGGATCCTTGTGTTGATTCCGGATCACTTTTTTTGTATTTTCTTCAGCATTGTGGAATAGGGGATTTTTGGACATTTGTTAGCATTTCTCATACAATCAAAGGCCAATTTGTACCAAACTTGGCGAAATGACCGACGCCAACAAGATAATGCATCCACAACATTTTGGGACAAGTCCAACAGACATGCAGTTCCAGATCGTGATTAATCTGAAAAAATACAGATTTGAGTCCAAGATCACTTTTGCTTAAAATTTTTGGCATTGGCAGAGGTTTGCACTCTCTGAGTGTTCTTGTTCAGACTGTGATAATTTTTGTGCACACTAATACAGAAAAGATCAGCTAATTTTAACACCTAAAGATTTACGAAAAGTGAAATTAGTATTATAGAAACTATAGCATCATCATCATTTCTGGCAAGCAAAGGAGTGCACAGCAATACTCTTAGCTAGCAGCCACCAGACCGAGTCCAGAGTAGCTGGTTCTGAGCCATGTTGACTGCTTCAGATACTGTCAGCTTCTGCAACATGAGGTCATCTAGGACTCTCTTCATACAAGGTATCTATTGATGACCAGGTGGTCTCTTCAATCTTCCTGTGGGAATGCACTTAATATTTTCTAGGCATCACTAGCACTGTCATCCATTCGTGTATGTGTCCAAACAGAGAAAGATACCATATTTGTATTGTCGACGTGAGAAAAGGTAGTTCAGACAACTGCCACTCTTCAACATTTGAAACTGATCGATGACATTTGATGCCAAGCAATCTACACAAGCACCATTGATCGAGAGCATGCACATGTTGCAGCTTCAACTTCCAGAACTGCTTATCTAGACCCTCCATGGCTGTACAAGCAAGGACACTGTGTCAGAAGATGTCTGGGGTACTTTAGATTGATGAATTCATAGCAGCTATATAAGAATCACATTCATAATTCATAAGAAAACTCATAACACAATAGCAACAAAAACATACTACCATCATTTCTGTAAGAGTAAGTCTTTGCGGCCGACGATGCATGCTGACTCCGTGTTCGGTGTTGCTTCTCTCTCCGACGACGTTTCCCAGAATGTTGAAATGATCCGTCATCAGATTTTCGCTTTGTTGCACATGAAGAACTCTTAACAGATGGTTTGCACGATGAAGTGTTTACCGAACTGCTATCATCATCATCCTCATCAGAGCTGAGTTCACCCTCGTTGGTGGAGCCGCCACCCATGTACGCTGCCACTTCCATGTTGGCTTCAAGTTCACTTTTGGTGCTGGTATGTTCCTCATCAGCATCAGCTGCAGGACTCAGTGAGCTAGTGCCTCCAGCCGAACTGCTGCTGCTGCCACCAGCTGGACCAAGCTCATCGGCTGAAGTATATGCCGGACTATCGCTAAGAGCAGCTGTCAGTAAAGACGCCACATCTGCATGTAACATATGCTCTATGCCTGCTGCAGCTCCAGCATTTGTCTCCAACAAATTTTCACAAACATCAGTCTTGTAGCACTGTTCTTTGGCTGACAAATTCGTTACATTGGCATCAGTAATCTTGCTGGAGAATTCATCCACCGCACTCAGTCCTTCAAACGAACTTTCGACAGTCTCTTGTTTCACAGTCTTTGTATCTAACTTCGTACTTGCAGAATCACTGCTTTCATAAACACTGTACTGTTCTGGTTCCTGGCTATTCTCTGCTTCACTGAGAACAATGTCAGATGGCCCAACCTTTGCTTTTCTTCTACTCCTACCAACACTCCGTTCTGACACTTCAGATGAATCAGTCTTTTCAGCCTGTAGCCTAGACCGTTTTTCTCTACTAACATTAGTTGTGCAGAGGCCACTTTTTCTTGTACCAACGGATTTCTGTGACTTTGGATCATTAGTGTCTTTTCCCTTGCCTTTCTGATCATTTGATTCAAGTTCCTGCTTGTCAACCTTTTCCTTAAGATCAGAACCTTTACTCTTTTGGCTACTTTCTTCCTCTTTTAATTTAACAGTGATTTTACTCTCTTCTTCATTGCTATACTCATCACCTGCAGCCTTGTCTTCTGTCAGCTTCTTCACATCGACTTTTGCCTTCTTTTCAATTTTGCCCAAGTTATCTTCACCAGTGCATTTCTTTTTCACACGAGGAGTCTTGGTCTTATCTTCAACACTGGGTTTCACCTTGCCAGATTCTGCAGCACTCTCTACGGCCGAACCTTCCAAATCAGCCACTGCATCAACACTGGATGACACACTCCTACTACATATACGACTTTTACCACGAGTCTTTACTGGGGACTCAACATCTCCACAGGCTTCCTTAGCTACAGTTACTAGCTGACTTATGTCTGATTCTGGACTAAACTTCTTGCCTTCATGAGACTGCTCAGTGGAAGAAGACATGGTTATAGACGATTTAGAGACATCTTCCGCTGTCCATGTATCTGTTGTACCTTCCTGTTTCTCAATGTCAACTGAACGAGTAGCTTCATGATGTTCGTGGCCAGGTTTCTCATCAGATTCAGATTTGCCTTGTGCGACTGTTGTTTGGTCATCGTCTGAGACAGTCGGCTGAAGCTGGGAGTTGACCGGAGTAACATCGGATGACTTTGATGTTTCATGCTCCTCGCCGACAACAACTGATGTCTGCTGACTACTGTCAGTAGCTGACACTGACGGACGCCTTCCAACAGACTCCGCTTCTTGTACATCCGACGCAGAACCATTACTGGACACTGACACGGAATCTGTTACATAACCAAACAAAGAGAATATAATGGGTAAACAAAATTGCAAAAACTCTTAGTTTAATATCAAATGAAATATTACAAGTGCCCATCTGATCCACAGCATCATTATGATGGAGAACAGCAAACATCTGATCCACAGCATTATTATAATGGAAAACAGCAAACCCTGAGGTATTAATGAGGTTTTGCTCATGTTACTCCCAGATGCTGATCTCTTTTGTGATCCATGCAATGCAGTGCCTAGTGACTGTTCTTAGGTGCCATAGAAATTGCCTTATGTATCTATGTAGCAATTAATAAGTTATGTTCATCACACGACAGATGATTTACCGGAATCAGCAGCATGGTGTGTTCTTGATCGAGTGCGAGTTCTCCGACAAGGAATTTTGGCAGCTGCAATCAACACATCAAAACATAGGTAACACATAATGAACCAATAGCAGTCACTAACTGCAACACAGGAATAAATATTAATAATCACACACTCGCACGGCAGTGTGAGAGTGTTGTAAGGGCGATGATGCAAGTCAACGAAGAAACCCAAACTTTTACCCCCCACCATGCTCAAACCCCATAAGCGACAGTCATAAAAGATGGCAGAAGTGATTACGTCGTGGACCCCTACACCTGTGCAAAAGTTTGTCACAATATGCCCAGGGGTTTCGTTTCCGCGCATGCGTGACTTTGCGCACAAGTGTTTACTCGGCTAGTTTATTTCCCGTTTTTTGAGGTTATTGAAACTCGCTACAGCCAAGGCCGCTAGACAGATTTTGACGCAAAATACGCCAAAACACGCGGTTTTGTAGACAAATAAAAATGGCATAGTGAATAGGCAAATAGGGGTAAAAAATTTCATACGAGTCGAGTGGTTATTTTGGACCCGACTAATGGTCACGTGACACAGTGGATGCGCAACCCCAAAATTGCCATGGTCAGTTATGTACAGCTAAAAGGCAGACTTATGATACCGCAAGTATCTCTGAAACTACAACACCGATGAAATTTCAAGACAATATTTGGACAACGAAAATGTGTCCGGCGATGCAGTATTGTGACGTAACAACAAATCCAAGATGGCGGATGGCCGCCACTTTGAAGATTGCTAAATCACCATTCGTCCGATTTTGATAAAATTTGGTATACTGCAGCAGATACTGAACCCGATTACAGTCACGTGACCAGAAATTGAAATTTTTAAAATTCAAGATGGCGGATCGCCATCTTGAAAATCTCGTTTTTAGCCGTAACTCATCAACCGATTGTCCGATTTCAGCAAAATTTTGTACCAGTAAGCAGGACGGCATGTCAACAAGGGTTACATGACAAGAACTGCAAACTTTTAAAATCCAACATGGTCGATGGCCGCCATTTTGAAAATCTTTAAATCGCCATATCTCAGTGAAAATCCTCCAATTTTGATGAAATTTGGTACACTACAGCAGATACTGAACCCGATGACAGTCATGTGACCAAAAATTGAAATTTTTAAAATTCAAGATGGCGGCGGCCACCATCTTGAAAATCGCTTATTTGACCATAACTCATCAACCGATTGTGCTATTTCAGCAAAAGTTTACAGCAGGAAGCAGAACAGCATGCTGACAAAGGCCATGTGACAAAAACTGCAAATTTTTAAAATCCAAGATGGTGGACGGCCGCCATTTTGAAAATCATTAAATCGCCATATCTCAGTGAAAAATCGTCCGATTTTAGTGAAATTTGGTACACTACGGCAGATATTGAACCCAATGACAGTCTCGTGACCAAAACTTGAAATGTTTTTAATTCAAGATGGCGGCGACCACCATCTTGAAAATCGCTTTTATAGCCATGACTCACGACCAATTGTCCGATTTCAGCAAAATTTTGTACGAGAAAGCAGAACGGCATGCCAACAAAGGCCACATGACAAAAACTGCAAATTTTCACAATCTAAGACGGTGGACAGCCGTCATTTTGAAAATCGTTTGATCACCATATCTAAGTAGAAAAATATAATATTTTGACAAAATTTGGTGTACTACAGCAGATATTGAACCTGATGAGATTTTGAAAAGCGCTATCGCAGTATCTTAGATGTGATAATGTAACGATAAACGAGTAAAAAGCAGCAAATATTAATGGAAAAAACTTAACAGTTTATAAAGGTGTGTAAGGACGACAGTCATTAACTCGTAGAACTAAAACAGCAAAAATCAAAAAGGCTGATATTACTTACGAGCACATTGATGCTATGGCAATGTGCTGCAAAAGTAATATCAACCTTTTTAACTAATTATGAACTAATTCTGCGAGTTAATGACTCCCGTCCTTACACACCTTTGTAAACTGTCGAGTTTTTTTCCATTAGTAATAATAATGATGATGATGATGATAATACAAGTTGTAAGATTAACTAATATGAAGTCTTAAATCTAAAGGATGACACACATGCAAGCTTAACAAAAAGATAATAAATAATAAGAAATGACTGCATGACATAAACCTTGAGCTTTTAATGAGGTTTTGCTGGTGTCACTGCCGGATGCTAATCTCTTCTGTCGTCCAGGCAATGCAACTGGAGTAGTCAGTGCTGATCCTAAGCCTTTCTTCTTCACTGATACTGCTGGCGTCTACACAGAAATAATGACATACAGAAGTCTGCATCAGTGAATCAGCAAGTGTGCAGCAGCAATATCTGTCTTTAATTTTGTCACAGACAGCATTATCACGGTTCACAACGTTACTGTAATTCACGGTAATTTATGCATAAATCATGCAACCTATGTTACCTGTAATTTACGGGTAACTTTTGGTCCACAAATTTCACCTGTTTATTGCTCAAATTTACCATTAGGTTGAGCTGATTTTATCTCTAAATGGCATCCTATTATAAATGTGCAAGCAGGACCGCCTACAGTGTCCTGCAAATCTCACATGGGTCTGTGGGGGAGAACATATTGGCATGCATAAAGTAGGGACGTACTGGATTCTAATTTTTGAAATCCAGCTGCAGTTGTATTTGGCTGGATTTGAAGAAAATTATACTTTGCTTACATATCATTGGTTTTCTATTTCTAACTCAAGCAACACAACATGAACTTTAAAATGTATACGAACAACTTCTTGTAACAAGAAGTATGAAGTGAACACTTTCTAACTGTGTAATATTATTTGCTACTTTTAGCACAAGTACGAGGCTGCCAAAGGAGTCCAATCACTCAATGGTTAATGATGCCAACACTGCCAACTCTAAAATAAATAAACTAAAACTCGATACAGTCCAACGATGTAGGCATAGAAAACAAGTGCATTAGCAAGATGCATACCCGCCATACTCCTGGCCTATATCGGGGAGGGCAGGGGGAGTTGAAATTACGCTCAGCACTCCATCCTTCTTTACCCGCTGGATATACGACAAGAAACTTCGCTTTTACGAACAAGTCACACCTCAGCATCATACAACAGTCCATCCAGTGGAATACGTCACATATTACGTCACAACCATTGCAGCAGACTTCATGCATTATATTATATACGCTATATTTTTAAGACACAATGAAACCATTTACAGTACCTGAAATGACCATCACCAGGCTATCATTGTACCACTGACATTGTGAGTCTGTATTCATTAAGTGTAAACAGCAGGCTCCAGAACAAGTGACATGTTGTGTAAAACAGTGAGCTAAGGGCGTATTACGGCCATCCAACGTCAGTGTCACTGAAACTGGTATCAATCGACATTCAGTACGCAATTTCCTGTTAGTGCTCAACAGTAACACGAGCCATAAGAAGACATTGCTGTTTTTTATGCCTCGCTTGCACTGTTGTTGTTGTTCGTATGCCGTAGGCCGAACGACCCGTAGACATCTTGGACTGATCCCCTTGTAAATAACACATGAAATTTGGTGTCAAAGAACTAGAGTCCCTCAGCTACCTGACAGTAAAACCTGCATTCTTCTACAATCTACATTCATTTTTTCTCGACACTATTAGCACAAAGGCCCATAAATGGTTGATCTTACATGCAAAAGTCCCCTCATTGGGTGGCCCATGCAAATTTATGTGCATCACTGGAATTTATAGATTTGGACTATCTTTTCGCTGCTAAGAATGTGGGCTATCATCATTCACTTTCACACATAAACCTATGGGAAAAAGCGACATACGGTAAAGTGGTGAGATATGGTCATTCAAAGTCATTAAAATTAGCACCAATCGAAAGCCTGTATGCAATTTCCTGTTAGTGGGCATGCCAACAGTAACCAAAGTTGTATCTCGTATCGTTTTTGAGATACCACAATGCTATATTTATCTGTCTCTGCATGGCACCGGCTTGTAACAGACGGACAGCAGAAGGATGGCACGACCCATAGCTAGTATGTGCTCGGCATAGATATGCAATGCTGCCACGTATAAAAACCATTCTAAATGCCCAGTTACAGTTTGAAAATATGACAGCAAAGTAATGAGTAATAAAAAAACAGACAATCATAAGCAGAAGGTAACAAAACAAACTTACAGAGGCAGTTGATGATGCCTGCTTTTGTCTGCCAGCCACCGGAGTTGTACTGTCAGCAGCAGGAGTGTCAATCACAGAGATGATTGAATCACATTTAATCCACTCGTCATATCGAGTGTTCCATCCAGCATAATGTACACGATATTCAACACTGCTAGTGTTCGGATTTCGAACATCTATTATCTGAAACAGTGAATCCGCCAGAGGCAGCGATTAGTAACGGCATCACACAGCAAAGGAACATATCAGGTACGCATCATGAACTAAAAAAGGTAATGCAAAGCACAACATACCTGCCACGTAATGCCAGAGTACCGCATCCTGCGAAAAATTCAGTCATCATTACCAACAGTAGGGCACAGGGCGAGGTTTGATGTGCCTGACAGTAGGACATAGAGTGAGTTTGTTATTCGACCCATTTGCCAAATTTGAAGAGCATAGTTTCATCCATTCCAGAAATATCGAAGAAGTTTAAAATTTGCAGTCAGACAGATACCGAAATGATACCATGCAGACACTGTGCACCATGGCGTGGCAAAGCTAATGTATGTTTTAATTTATGACTTAGAAAGGTAGCAACATACCTTGGCTTCATATGCACGAAAATTAGTTCCTTTTCCATACTTTACTCGCAGTCGCGAGCCAACCGCTAGACCTTCATCCACAGATCCAAGTCGGCTTCCCTTGCTTCAACAGCAATAACAACATATATATGTTACGAATATCGTCAGAAAATATTTCTAACAGCAACCGTTTTACGGCCCCTTCTTCACGACAAGCTGTGTAAGCTGGTACCAAAAAAGACTAGCCCTATTCTAGACTTTTAATGGTCCAGGGTTGCAACAGCCACAGATATCAAGAGAATCCAACATCATACCACCGAGATTTCATGCCCAATGCCTTTCCTATCGTAACCCCCTCCCAATTTACATCTAAGTTGATGTAAAACCAGTGTATCACACAGACATCAAATGTAGGTTGTGATGTACAGTATGATTTGGTTTCGTTACACATTATGCAAACAGCACATACTTAGCACAGATTAACTTTCACAACAAATCAAATCTACGATCACTTCAGCAAAACAATGCACATATGATCCAAGCTATTAATAAATGTTTACTCATACATAATTAGCAAACAGACACAATGACAATATTGTATCACATAAATTGAAATAAAAAAACTTGAACAGTGACACTCATAGCTACTGTAATACTGTACATGTGGCCAATAAAAACATCACGTATACCAACTACAGGATGTCCCCTCTTTTTCAACACCAATCTTCCACAACTTTTCCGTGACCAAAAATTACACAAATCCATAACACACTGGCACTGAATCGGCGACAGTCACAGACAGGCAGCGACAGTCCAACGTACAACGGCACAATAACTGTGACGACACACAATGGTGCAGTTGTGCCATTCAGCACCGTTGCGTGTTTTCTATGGACCATTTCCATGACCTATGTTACTTTTCAGACCTGGCAAATGGTCTTACTAAATTAGTTGACGTTCCATGACCGTGGCACACCCTGTAACTATAACACACAAAAATTAACTTGCTGAAGTACATACCCTTCATCACTCTTGTCAGCACCAGTGGAATCCATTTCAGCTTTGGAGCTGACAGAAATATTGACACCTGATGACTTTGCTAAACCATCAGTTGCCAAAACTCGTCTCATCGGCTGTCATCAGCAACAGAATGAATTAATAAATTTAGACAATAATAAATTACACACAAAAATTACACTGCATCAATTATTTATCATGCTACTACAGTCCACATACCAATACTCCTTTCTAGCAATTTTCACACTAAGTGCAACGATTATGTGCAACAGATAAATTACGCAGAACATCTGCAGTTGCTTATGCTTATCAAAAAACACAAGGTTGAGGGGATTTGTATAGTGCCTTTATTGCAGTACACTCAAGGCATTAGGTATGGATCACATAGTTTTATCCGCAAATTACACTATATCTGCCTTTACCTTGTAAGCGTCCACCAGACGGCGCCACTGCTGATTATGGTGGTGGACATCTAGTTGCAGCTTACTACTCATTTATTGACCCCAAAAGGCTAAATCACCTAACTGCCTGACCTGCAGCAGATGGTTAACTCACATAAATGGTCACCCGTCAGCTGTAGGCCGAGCTCATGACGGGAAAGTCTGAAGGTAGAGACCGACATTCTACCACTATACCATGCCTCCAACCATAAACGATGCTGGCTCAGTGCATTTGCCCAACTATGGGTTATGACTCGAATATCTGTAAGGTGGTTGTACTTCTGACCTTTTTCTGGAGCATTTGCTTATAACCATGATTGATGAGAATACCTATACCTATCTTACACTATATTCATTTAGAGTCCTGTAATATTAGCACTAGCAGCAGGAACTGCTGAAAACAGACAGCAACAGCACAGACAGAATAAGACAAAGATTAGGGATCAAGTCGATACCATGCAAATCAAAGTCAAATTATCTGCAGTCACAAAATACACAATATGCACCACCTACCCGTTTCTGCACTGATGACTTATCTTCTTTGTTCGAGTCCACTTTCTCCATCAATAAGTTTAATGTACGCTTTACATCTATCTGACCAGAAGGAGCACACTTTTTCTCAATTAACAGTTTCTTCTTAGTATACTTTTCCTCCACCTTCAACCCACCAGGTCTTCCTGGCAGTTTTTTCCCAGTCTTGTCATCTCCAGTAGTTGTCTTCTTGCTCAAACCACCTGCGCCACCACCAAGTTTCATTTTGCCGATACCTGGCTTTGGCAATTTTCCGACATTCATTATCCGCTGTCGTGTCACTTTAGGTTTGGCACTGGCTTCTTTTTTGTCCGCAACAACACTATCCAGACTATCCTTCGATTCAACACTGTCCTTTGGTTCAGCTGGCAATCGAGTATGCATGCTAGTCGACTCATCGCTGGTTTTAGTCTCAGTTACAGCAGTCTGTGGTTTCCCGACAACGGCAGCTGGCAAACGTTTCAGCGTTTTCCGTGTTGATCTCGTAAATTCATCGGGCTTGTTTGTCGATGCATCAGACTTGTCCGTATCATCAGCATCAATATTCGACTATCAAAACATTACAAAATTTACTGTCAGTGCTAAAAGTAATCGTAATAACTTATTATTCGACAAACGCAAATGCTAGTATGCGATTTGTCTGATACTAAGTTTGCTGTAATTCTTCATTTCTGTTCGGGAACAGACATCTCAACGATGGTAACACCGATCGGCATGAAATTTTGCACGATGGTAGATATGGGTCCCCTTTTCTCCCCTTTTGGGCATGGTACCCCCAATGGATCCCCAAAATCCAAAATTTTGGCCCTCTAAAAAGCAAGTATCTTGAAAAACAGTTAGATGTAGCATTAAATGTCAATTACAGCTTAAAATCAGCTCGACGAGAGCTTTCCGAAATGACTAGCATGGGACAGAAGCCCACCATGGGAGTCCCCATAAGGAAAAATATGTATTTTTTTGCCCGAGCACAGGTATCTCACACTGATCGGCATAAAAATTTGCATGACAGCAGAGCTCTGTTCCGTACGGGGGTTTCTCTACTTTTGGTCGTCGTCGTCGTTTCTGGCATGCAACTCACGATTGCGTAGCGCCATACGTCGACATCATCCTCCACAGAGGGTGGTTCTGAGCCAAATCTGCTGCTTCGGGGAGCATAAGATGGTGATGTTTCAGATCCTGTTGGATGGTGCTGAGCCATGTGATGCGGGGACGACCCAGTTGTCTTCTCCAGTCTGCCGAAGGGGAGTCCAACAGGATCCTCTTGGCATCTGCGTTGTCGTCCATGCGCATAATATGCCCAAATAAGGTAAGCCGGCGCGAC
>Ga0209339_1000931_pt1:5000-11658 | contig 11658 bp, 2 predicted proteins | sample OlaalgELextract3_FD_187376 | JGI IMG/M metagenome (GOLD analysis project Ga0209339, IMG submission 187376) | Olavius algarvensis symbiont microbial communities from Tuscany, Italy - Type A ELBA extract 3 (SPAdes) (version 2) | ecosystem: Host-associated > Annelida > Digestive system >...
TGCCGCCGATGTTGTTCGATGACAGTCAGGATCACCAGCTGTCAGTCACGGCGCACTCGTTACAGTCGTCCAGCACACAGACTTACATCGACGTTCAAGCAGGTGCGCTTAGTATAGACTCATTGTCAAATGAACGACAGACGTTATCATACGAAACAGTTACATGTTTCTCCAGTACACAAGGCTCGATGATGTGCGTATACGTATTCTATTTTTGCAGGATACGTACGTACAGAAACGTATTCTAATTTAGCGTACTTAAACAAGAATAGAATACGTTGAAACTACGACACAGTAGTTCGAATTTGCTCTCACTAACATTTGACAATACTCTAAGCCTATTTTTGTTATTTTTTCTACTGTATTGTCCTAATCCAGCTTTCTGCTGCTATACTAAATAAACCGATTTGAATTAAAACAGTAGCAAAGAAGATAAACAGTTTCCAGAACTGATTGTTACAACAGTTCCACTGAACAACGCAGTTCTTTTTACCACTTTGCAACATCTTTATGTGCTTCCACTCGTTACGTTTCTAGGTGAATTCAGGTTTGCGTACGAAACGTATCATACGCGTATTCTATTTTTCGAAAGATACGTACATACGCTAACGTATTCTATTTTAGCGTAGGCCTACCGTACGCGTATCCTCGAGCCATGCTGGTACATCGTATGTGAAACAAACGAAACAAAGTTCATTAAAACATTGTAATCTCACTTCAAAGACGGTTGGCGGTTAGCTTAGTGGTAACGCGTTGGTCTCAATCAACGTAGTTACTCTACGCTGGGCTCGGTTAGTGCCTGGATGGGTGACCGCCTACGGGCAGGTAAACTATCTCGGTATGTAACCAGCCACCCAGGTAAACTCAGCCTGGCCATCCCTTCGTGGGTAGGCCCGATGAGTACCAGTTTAGACTGGGAAGGTAACCGTAGGTCTGGTGTCGCACTTGCTATGCGTCACAGACAATAGTGGTTTATCCACCTACGGGATCAACGACCTATGTCAGAGAGACGAGCACCCCGCCTATACACTCCTTCTAGAGTATGACCCTCCTTCGCCTTACCTTTACTTAACCCTTTAATCGCCACATTGAAACCGCAGAGCAACGGACCATCATGTAGCAATACAGTGATTGGTACACTGGCCGTTGATGGGTGGGCTGTTACATTTGGTACAGCGAGGAAGGTACTGGGCGGGGCCGCAGCCTGCCCAGGCCCCTCCTTGCTGTACCAAATGTAACAGCCCACCCATCAACGGCCATTGTACCAACTTCGTATTATTCGGTTTAGCACTATAATTGCCTTTGGAGTCTAAAGGTTTAATCGTTGGTTAAGTGTATACAGTACACATACTTACATGGACGATGCAGACAGACAGACAGACTGACAGACAGAAGGACATCGCCATTGCGTAATGCCCTCGCTTGCACGTCGTGCTGGCAATGGCTTGATAAGATATAGGCAAATGTTTTCGGCTTTTACACTACGAATTACATTTAACTTATAATTAATTTATTATAACACATTGTGTAACTTTCTAAACATTGTTATTTCAACCGTCAGTTCGCAAATGTTGATAGTATTTTGTGAGCAGACAGTTTTCGTTGGACTCTGGTTCCAGTTCAGATTGAATAATTCTTTTATTCTTCAAAGGAATTGACAACCAGAAGAATATAGTAAGCACGCCGGTCAGGGTGGATCATCACTTTATCGCAGCGTAGGGGCCGAAAATCAAAATTCCGCGTGCTACAAGTTTTGTCCCCATGCACGCCAAGTTTCATCGACCTTGGCCTAGTGGTCTCGGAGCCTTAAAATTTTGAAAATGTTGACACCGCACGGACGGACGCACGGACGCACGGACGCACGGACACACGGACGCACGGACGGACGCACGGACGGACGGACGCACGCACGGACGGGCGGACGGACGCACGGACGGACTTTGACCAGTTTTACAAGTCATTTCGGAAGAGATGACTAAAACTGTCGTATTCACAATCTTCTGTTGGTACCTAGAAATATGCTACAATGCTGCTGAGTGCAGTTCGTAGGCGCAGCAGCTGTGGAACACTAACAGAGGGGCATGCTCGTGCGCACCCATAAGCGCATACAAAAATACTTCTGTTTCACAATTGAAATCCCCCACAACCGGACTAAAATTGTGGAAATAGTTTGGTCTTTATATAGTTGTGAGATTTTAACTAAATTTTAACGACATTGCCTGTTGGACCGTGTTGAGACATAGCGCTGGTTGCGGGACACAACAAATTCCAGTCGATGTGTACCGGTCCCACCGGGACATTAGTACATAAACGCAGTCGAATAAATTATTCCCAGTATAGAGGCGACTGAACGTCGAGATAGTCACTGCATGCGTGTTGAGTGCAGATACGCCGGCTGCTGCTGCTGCCGATGGCGTGACGTTAAGAACGATAACACAATGTTCGTGTGACGTGGGATGTCCGTGCTGCGGACGCTGCGTCGAGACGCCGTCATCGTCGTCGTCGTGGCCGCCACTGCCGGCGTCCAGCGTCGCCGCTGTACGTGACGTCGACGGCTTCATTGCCCGCTACCGAGTCCTGCCGCCACCGCCGCTGATCCACTCTCCACCGGCGCTGAGTTCCGACTCCGTCGCATCGATGCTGCAGCCCGTATCGACGGCGCAGCTGCAATCTCCCGTCTCGACGTCGAGCTGTCGGAAAACTCTGTTGGACGATTCATGGGAGCTGAGACAACCTCTCGGGGACATTGCAACACAGCTAGACTGTCATTCAAATGCAGACAGCTGTGTTACACTGCAGCAGCAAAATGATGAGTCAGTCCACCAGAGTGAGAGGAATTTGAACAGCACTGGGCCAGCTCTAGATTTGACTGCATGCAGCGTGTTTACCAATAGCAGCACTGCTGTGCAAAGCTGCAGCGTTCCTCCAGTAGGTGATGCTGCCATCTACGACACATCACTTGAGCAGTCTCGGTCGTATCCGTCGTCAATGCCAGACGTTTACAGTCAGCCTCCCGTGCCATGCGTTCCCACTGGTGCTAGTTGGAACGTCGACGGACAGTCGCTGGAAGAACGAGGATCGTCACTAGCTTCGGACGTTAGCAGTGACGATGTCAGCAGTTTCCCTGCTGTCGTCCCCACGGACCGCACAGTTTACAACAGTTTCACTGAAGCCGACGGAAATGTCTCGGCTTCAGTAAGCACAGATCCGCCGAGGTCGTCGGTGATGTCTCTGGCTCAGCAGCTGGATACGTACTGGGCACAACGTGGCGTAAATCCCGTAATTGCCGACAACAGTCAGTCGTCAGTCCAGCACGACAGAGCTTGGGCCGCCAGGACAATGTCGCGACCAACAGGGTCGCCACCCGACCCACCGGACTCTCTGACGTCGACGAACGCTTACCTCGACCGATCTGTGGCAGTGTACGACCAACAGATGACGACACAGACATTACCACGAGCTTCTTCTACGCGGTCGCTGCAGGCGCCACCGCCACGTCCACCACCACGATCAACCATGCCGGAATCCTACAACACTTCGACGCGGCTCGGACGTTCACTTTTGCCGGAACCGTCACAGATTGTCGATACGACCTACGACAGAGTCTCGTTAGGTCAAATGTCGACATTTCAAAGTCAGCGAGCGTTGAGGGAGAGCGGTGTCAACGGCGGTCTGTCGGGGTCCGTCCAGTCGCTGCCCGGGTGTGACGTGACTGCAACGTCTCTGATGGCGGGATCAACAACGTTGCGTGCGAGAGCGGCACCACAGCCGCCTCGACGAGGCTCCAGCATGTCGCCCAGACTGCAAACCAAGTCGACGCGTTACGGCGGTAGAGCAAGGAGTGCTTCCCTGCGTTCCACCGACGACGACGTCGACGACGCCGAATTGCTGCTACGGTTGACCAGTAGCTCGTCATCGACGTCCGCTGCGGTCACAGGTCAGCAGCGGGAAGCATCGGAGACAAGTCAACCGAGCACCAACGTCGCGGCGCGGGAAACTTCGCGCATAGCGACAGTTTCTGGACAGAAGCCAGTAGCACAGATTCGACCTCACGCCATTCGCTCGCCGTCGGCGTCTTCTTACACTCGTCAGCGCATCGGTGACGTCGACGACAGCAAGTGCAGCGCAGCGGCGCGAAATTACGTCGACCAACAAAGTTCAGTGCAGACTGGCGCGACAGACGACAGATCCGATGCTCAGTCCTTTACTGTCGCCAGCGCCGGTGTACCGTCCGATCGTCAGGGCTGGACGTTTGGTAACGCGAGCGTCTCACGGTTTGGGACGCTGCGGTCGAGGATCAGGGACTACGTCACGGCGGCGGCGGGTGTCGGCGCCAACCGGAAGCAGCAGATGGCGTCGTCATCGTTTGCCGACTGGACACTGCCTCGCGGTCGACGGCCGGGCGTCGCACGTCGATCGGCGTCGGCGACCAGCTGGGAACCAGACCGCAGCGACTACGCCTTGTCCGTCGACGAACCGTCCTGCGGGTCGGTGGCGCTCGACGACACGGCGGTCTGGTCGTCATCGTCGTCGTACTTCGGCGTCTTCTCCGGACCGCGACCGTTCTCGTCGCCTCGCACTCGCGCCACTGAAGTCTCGCTGCCGCAGAACATCGTCGCCAGCGCTGATAGCTCCATGTCGACGGCTGACGTTACGTCGAGTATCACATCACGTATCAGCACATTTCTCACGTTCCTCGGCGGATCGCGCCGTCCAGCCGGTTCGTCACCAACATCCGACAGACCGCCGTCGACGTTGTCGGCGACGCTACATTCCGGATCTGCTTCAACGACGGTCGATAACACTAGAATAGAACGCCCTTCTGGCGCTGTTTCCAACGCGAAATCTCTCGCAGCGAAGGCAGTTGTCGACCCGATGGTCAGTACGCTGGAACGACAGTCTCGAGCTGTGTCTACTTCTCCGCCGGTCAGAAGCGCCTCGACGTCCGAGGTGCTTGCTAAAGCTGCGGTGGCGGCGGCGCGCGACGCCCGAGGTCGACGGCCGATGAGGTTCGTCCGCGAGCAGCGAACGTCGTTGTCGACGTTTCGTAGTTCGGGCAGCCTCAACGTCAGCGTCGCCAACTCATCGTCCTTTTCGCCGCACTCCACGTCCGCCGCTAGGGACGCTCACCAGTCGGCTGACGGGCTCCAGATAAGTGACGGTCGGCGAACGTCCAAGAGCGGTACAGTTGATAACAGCGCCGGCCAAGTTTCACTGCCAGCGCTGATGTCGGGAAAACATCTGCCGTCCGTCGCTCATCAGAGCGCGCCGTCGACGCCGCTCGACTGGAAGGACGGAGGCGGAACGCAGCGGACTATGACTAGTTCTCTACCAGCGGACAACTCTGTCATTCGACCGCCGCAGATCGACCAAACTGCCAACAGCAGCGACAGTCTCGTCACCACAAAAGAGGCTCATCAGGTGGTCGCTGACTTATCGACACTGCGCACCTCCGGTTCATCCGTGCCGCTGTCCGTGTTCCGACAGGTCGACGTCGAGGTTGAACGGCTGATCGAGCTGCTGCAGAACGCTACCGTGCCTGATAGTCCGTCATCGGGTTGGAACGCCGACGGTAGGAGGGCTCAGGTTGAGGCTGGTCGCGAGTCGCTGCTGGCGTTGACGCGCCAGTTCGTCGACGACTCGCAGCGCCTTGTCAGCGGCGCGACGCGGTCCGTGGACGCGCTGGTCGTCGGGGTGGAACCGAGCTTGGCGACACTGACTCGTCTCGCCGGCGAATGTAGGTCAACTGCGGCGCTGCTCGCGTCGTCGTCGCAGGGCGTGATGCTGGTCGGTCGAGTGCGTGACTTAGCGCAGGCTTACCGTTCAACGGTCAGCGCGGCGCGGTTGGCCGTCGGTCGGCCGTTCAACAGCGTCGAAATGAACTCTTTAATGCGACAAGCAACTTCACTGGCAGCCATTCTCAGCTCGCTTATCAAGATGCTCAACCGCACAGACATTATCTGCTAACTAATACAACTTTATTACAATAGAGTTTTATATAGGTAAGGTTATACTGTATAGTCGTCATCGTCGAACTGGGACTATTTTTTGCATTCATTTATTCAGCCGTCGACAATCCTGTTTTCATCATCATCGTTTATTACGACAAGAGGCAGCTAAAGTTTTATGGTTGGCAATGGCAAGTTCCTTGTGCGGTCTGTCCATGAGTTTCTATTCTCTGCCACTAGTTCTCCTCCGTCCACTGCTTGATTATATCCATCCACTGTCTTTTAGGCTTTCCTGTGTATCGTTTGCCCTCCCTCTATAGTGCATTCCAACACAGTTGATAGAGTTTTCCTGCACTTCCACGTGCTACATGCCCATACTGTAGCTTCAACTGTCCGTGGAGATAACCTCTGGAGATATTCCCGCCCGGATATTATCCCACCCCCCTAGTCGGATAGGGCCAGGCGTACGGGTTAGTGTCATTTTTAATATTTTCTCTGGGGGGGTGGTAATTTTTGGGTGGAATACCTCAAGGAGGTTGTTTCATGCATTCAGCTTCAACGACGTAATTTTAGCCGTTAGTTCCCTATGGAAGGCACTACGAGGATCTGGCATGCCACCATTCCTTCTCCAACTCATACGTGACTTGCACACAGGAACAACTGCTCGGGTTCGAACTCCTCAGGGAATGTCGGATGTGTTTTACACAACA
>Ga0209339_1000932_pt1 | contig 11644 bp, 10 predicted proteins | sample OlaalgELextract3_FD_187376 | JGI IMG/M metagenome (GOLD analysis project Ga0209339, IMG submission 187376) | Olavius algarvensis symbiont microbial communities from Tuscany, Italy - Type A ELBA extract 3 (SPAdes) (version 2) | ecosystem: Host-associated > Annelida > Digestive system >...
CTCCAGTTCCAATATTTTGGATCTTCGTTTTATGCCAGTTTGTGTGGAGACCCATAACGCCTGCTGATGCCTCAAAATTTCGAAAAACATAGTCCCATTTCATTGGATCATCAGTAAAAAGGACTGCGTCATCAGCGTAGTTGATGTCGGTGAGATGGAAGTTGCCAACATCGACTCTAAAATAACCAGAACAGTGTCGCATGAGCCAATCAATTGCACAGCAAAAGAGCGCAGGAGCAAGTATTTGTATACTTGCTCCTGCGCTCTTTTGACGGGCTCCTGGTGTTGTGTAAAACACATCCGACATTCCCTGAGAAGTTCGAACCCGAGCAGTTGTTCCTGTGTGCAAGTCACGTACGAGTTGGAGAAATAATGTCAGCAAAATAAATATCCGTAAAAGGCTTCGTTGTGTCCGTGGCTACAGATGTTGTTGGGGTTCTAAAGCCAAACCCAATTATTCACCCCCATAGAACCACTACTGCCTTGGGGTCAGCGTGAGCCTGTCAGTTGGGATAGTGCAAAAAAAATCAACCTTGTCCCATGATGCATTGCTGCTGCACGTACCTGTGTGTGCCACTGGACGAGGCGTATCACAGTGTCCCAGAATACTTGCAGTTCATCCTGCATCCAAAAACCCCAGCTCTCCCTATTTTACAACAGCTTCACTGGCTCCCTGTTGATTTTTGTGTCACATTTAAAATTTCTACCTTTGCATTCAACATTCTCCCACTTTACGTTGCTGATGTAATGTCACCATGTGAACCAGTTTACCGTGTTTATTTGGCTGAGGGTAGTAATCTGAAAGCTGCATAAAAGTGAACAGTGTGCTTACTGTGCTTGCTGCTGATGTGGGTCTACGTCCTCCATCCGCACACCGACTGTGAAGTTTTTATGCCTTACCGTTCGAAAGACATTGCACATTTTGTGTCTCCGTTAGCCTGTGACCCCGACCTTTTGACCTTGAAACTGGTACGCAATATAGGACGTATCATGGGATACCCCTGCCAATTTTGGTGATACTACGACTATTCGTTTCACAGTATAGCATGATAGTGCTAACTGTTGTAAGGGTCATGATCGCTAAGTATAGGAAATAGGGAAATTGGGGATACCGTAGCTCCCTAACCCCTGAACCGATTGAGCTGAAATTGTGCATGAGTGATTATGTCGCCCATAGGACCCCACATGCACAACGGGGTAACTAGGGGATTGGGGGTAAGCACTGCACAGGGGTGAAATGTAACCCTCACGACGTAGACATTCTGTTTTTTTTTTATGTTTTTTTTTTGTAATTTCTTTGCCGCTCGGTACAGACTAGGGTATTTAGAGCATCTCCACAATTTTTTTACCAGACGCCGTAGATCGGTGGTCATTGCATTCCTAGGCGGTTCCCACAAAATATCTTAGCCTCTACCTTCAAAATCCCCCAAAAACCCCATTTTCGGGGACCTTTCAATGCAAAACCTATTATAGAGAAAGCGCTCCGTTAGTCCCGTGTTAATGGAGCTACGAAGCTGAAAATTTACAACTATATAGACATAGGCAAGTACTTGTGCATGTGTCAAAATTTCTCAGCTAGGGGGCCTCCGGGGGGCGCAGGGCCCCTTGATGTAAACTTGAGACCCTCCTAATATCTCGTAAAGTACTAGAGATAGAAAGCTGAAATTAAAACACAATTAGATATTGTGAAGTACTCGCCTTGCATACCAAAAAATTTCTCTGCTAGGGTGCGCAGGGGCCCCCTAGTGTAAATTTGGGACCCCCTAATATCTCAGAAACTACTAGAGCTAGAAAGTTGAAATTAAAAATGCAATTAGATATGCCAAAGTACTCGTTTTGGGTATAACATTTTTCCGCTAGGGGGCATTCAGGGGGGCACAGTGCCCCTAATGTAAATTTGGGACCACCCTAATATCTCGTCAAGTAGTAGAGATAGAAAGCTGAAATTAAAAACACAATTAGATATTGTGAAGTACTCGCTTAGCGTACAAAAATTCTCCCCTAGGGGGCATCAAGGGTGCATACCCCCCTAGTGTAAATTTTGATCCCCCGAATATCTCGGAAACTACTAGAGCTAGAAAGTTAAAATTAAAAATGCAACTAGATATTGTGAAATACTCGATTAGTCGATTTGGGTATAATTTTTTTCTGCTAGGGGCGTGCAGGTGGTGCAGGGCCCCCTAATGTAATTTTGGGACCACATAATATCTCAGAAACTACTAGAGCTACTCGCGTTAAGTATAAATGTATTTTTTCGCTAGGGGGGCATCTAGGGATATAGGACCCTCTAGTGTAACTTTAATACCACCTGCTGTTATCTCGGACCCTCGGTACTATCAGAGGTGGGCAGTTGAACTTTATATCGGAGATAGCTACTGTCAAGTACTCGGGGTCTCATATACACATTTGCCCCTACCAATAAAACCGTAAATATTAATGTAAAAAAAACTTCCATAGAAGTTTAACATTTTTGTAAGGGTAGAGATGACACATCTAAAATGGCAAAAATCACTTTGTTAAGATAGAAATATCACAAACACGACCTTACAATATGGAGCGCTTGACATTTCGACATAGGGTTCATATGTAAGGTCGTATTTATGCTTTTTCTATCTTAACAACGTGATTTTTGCCGTTTTAGATGTGCCATCTCTACCCTTACAATAATGTTAAACTTCTAGGGAAGTTTTTTTACATTAATTTTATTTATGGGCCATTGGGCCAGCTATGCTCAGACTGATCACATGACCTTGTGACCTTGACCTTTGACCTTGGAGGTCATGGCACCTGTTTCTGATGCGTGTCGTCGTTCTCCATCTGTATACCAAGTTTGAAGTTCGTAGGCCTTGCTATTTGGAAGATATGGCACAGCACACGATGTGTGTGAGCATTAATGGCCTGGTGACCTTGATTTTTGATCTATTGACGTTAAAACTTGTATGCAAGTCGCATCGAAGGTGAGGAACCCTCCTTCTACATTTGGGCACGCTAGGCCTTTTGGTTCTCGAATTATTCACTATGTACGTGATGGACGAACAGACAGACTAGAGTTAGAAAGTTTTATTAACATGATAAAGTTAACCGGCACATTTTATTTCTAGTGTACATTATTATAATTAAAATAACAAAGATAACGACAAAAAAACTACATAACTGTACAACTGGCTGCTTATGGTTAGGCCTAATAGTGCTGACAACAGTGAATATGATGTCATTGCAACAGTGAATGAAACATCATGGTTGATTTATTATCATGCCATCTCCGTGGATACGAAGGATGTTGGGCGTTAATTAACGTAATCTGATATTAGAATTGGATACAGATAATTAGTGGCTGGCTGTATTGGGTGCGTTAGTGCTGTATATGAGTGTAACATATGAGAATATTCGCTGTATATTTGTCAACGGCTGACGCAGACACGACAGGGAAGTACATCCGTGACGGAGTGGAAACGAAGTCATCAGAGGAGTCGTTGGATGAAGAGAAACAGAAGAAGTTGTGGGAGTTGACGGGTGGATATGCTCGTCTGGACGGCTTTGCACCACTCGACGTGCCTCCACCGCCAGCAGAGCCGGCACCAGAGGAACCAAAGACTGAACCGAAGGCAGAGGAGGCAAATGGAGAGGCTGCAAAGGAGGCTGGTGACACACCAATCATCAGTGATTCTAACAAAGCTACTGAAACGAAGGTTGAAGAGAAAGGTGCTGGTCGGTATTGCCAGCTTGTCTCTTATGTCTACATTTACATGCGCTGTGGACCTGATGCCAATTACAGCCCCACTTTATGTTTTTTTGTTAACATTATGTTAAACTGATTGGAGCTATCGTCATGACACTTCCAGAGAGACAGACAGGGAGCGGCTCTGGGATCATGCCATTAAATTCGCCAGGTGGTAGCACTGTGCAATGCAGCATGCAGCCAGGTTTGCTTTGCCTGCTGCCGCTCCTTGTTATTGACCTTGTTATTGCTGCTGTAGTATAATTAATGCCCGATATTTATAGACTTAGAAATTAGAATCTATAAACATGTGTTCCCAAGCGAAATAGGCCATGCCCATCAGTTTACAGGCTCTGATTGTTGATACATAACATTTAATGCAGGCCAAGTATAGTAGAATCAGTCACTTACATCCACTTGACCACATCTGAGATGTGATATTGGTCTGGAGGAAGGCGAATACTAACAGAACTGTCTCTGTGCTACAGTACTGTGTAACCATTGTCCTTCAGTGCTATGAAAATGTTGGTTGGGTCATATGACCTGTAAAATTGTCTCCAAAATGACCTATAACTTGTCTAGTGGGACGTTAAACGCTACTGTACCATAGCCACCTAGTACGGTCTTCAAGTCTGTGTGGTCTACAGAAGCCCAAGATGGTGATGGTGAGTGATCGATGTGTTGTGTGGACCCAGTTTACATTTATCTAACATTTATCTTAAAATTGCCGTGTTTAAGTCTACGTCTCAAATCACTTGACCTGCGACATTTTGATAACTTGATCAAAAGTTGTTTAATTTAAATAAAATATCAAGAGATAAACTGTGTTAACCTCAGTGTTAGAAGACAGCCACAGAAATGCCTAACTATGCATCATTACACAGCTTATGCTGCCTAACTATGCATCATTACACAGCTTATGCTGGCTAACTATGCATCATTACACAGCTTATGCTGGCTTATAAACAGACACGTTGAAACAAACCAGAACAACGTGTGGTGTCAAAAGTTACAACAGGTGTTCAAACTGCTGTCTTTCGGCCTTGACACATGCCTACAATGACCGTCTCCGAAATGACCTAGAATGTGTCGAGTGGGACGTTAAACTCTACTATACCATACCATACCATACCATGCCTACAATGGTCTTTGCCCCACGTTTATTGCCCTTCAAGTTGTTCAAAGTCGGCCCAGATGTCTGCTGCTTCAGGTCTGTTTACAAAAAAAATATTTACTGAATATTGTGAACTGGTGAAGTTACGTCTCATTAATCGAATGGGTTCATTTTTTTGAGACAGTATACTGTTTACGATGGTTACTGTCACAATGTTGACAAAGTCTAGGCGTAGGTTGTGTCTAGTTAGAAGATGCAAGTGTCAGCTTGTAATGCAGGTGATAAGGAAGACAAGCAGGAGGAGGAGGAGAAGAACAAGGAAGATGAATCAAAACCAGAAGCCACTGACAAGGCTGATGGAAACTAATATTTTCAAGAATTTCAGCACAATCTCAAACCAAAAAATTGGACACACCTTTGCTGGTCTGTTGTGTACTGGGGACAATGTGTTGTATGTGTGCAGTTTGGTGACATTTGGGGCTGAATTTGTCGTTAGTGTTCTGTGTAATAAAGTGTTCGTACTGTTATCCACTGCACATGGCTCAGCCTGCTTGTTGTCGCTTTCTGTGGTGCAAGACTTGCATTTTGTTGTCATTATCACCATAGCAACTGTTGCTATGGCAACAACCTCTGCTGCTGAAACTACTCAGTATTTGACACTAAATGCTGCTGTTCTGTGCTGCTGCATCGTTGTCGTTTAATGCACACACTTGCTGCTTGTCTAGTCGCTAGCGCCGGCTGTAACTGTGAGAATCAGCTACATGCTTGACTCATGATATGGTTTTTCGTGTTAAGTTTAGTATACCATCGGTGAATGCGAGTGTAACTGAAATGCAGTCTGGTGAATTGGTGGTTTACAGAAGGGAACTCGTTATCTAGGCCATTTGTGCAGGCATACATGCCCATGTTTTTAGGTGTTCCACTGCTGTAAAATTACTTGAGAGCCATGAATTAGTGGCTTAATCAGCTGTGGTGCAACGTCTAGGTGTAGGCTAAGGTTTTGTGTGGTTTCTGCATGTTTGTGTATTTTCTCTCGGTCATCGAGAGTTAGGTTGTCAGTAGCCACCAGTGCAGTCGACTGTATGGAAAGACTTGTCCACATTGAATGACCTGCGTGTCGAGTGGGACTGTTCAGCTGCTGCACATGGTAATCTATGCATTCAACACACCTGTCTCTATCTCTTTTAATCATTATTCTACTTCGCCAGGCCCGAGATCTGCGCATGTATTTAATTGAGAATATTTGAGTACCAAATGCTTAACTGTAATATGCCAGCCTGTGTTCAATGTGCCTACAATTACTAGTAAGTATACTGAGCTTTTGTTCTATTAACTGGGGCTCATTGTTTCATGACAACCGAGGTTTTGAGTTTTGGGTTTCAGGTTTATGCATGGCGGCTAGACTGTCTGGTGCTGTCGTATTTCCTCGTCAGACTGCATCAGATGTGTATATCATTGAACTGATAAAAGTCACTGACTGCTGAGTGACTGGACGTTACCTGTGTTATTTCTCTCTGTGTCTGTGTGAGTCTGCCAGTTGAATCTGTTTAACAGACTCTGTTGCACAACTGATACATGTATTAAACAGCAAATTTAAATTGTGCCAGATTTAAACCTCATTTATCCATGATAACTGCTAGGTCATGTGAGTGGTCTGTAGTGGTTTTCATGGATAACTGAATGCTGATGTTAGGGTTGATGGTTTTCCATATGTTTATACAGTATATAAAATAATGGCATTCTGCTATTATTCATTTGCTGTGACTGGCCTAAGTACAATACCTTTTAAATTTTCAAAGCTCAAAACCCTGGTTTCACAGCTTCATAAACCTGAATTTTCATGGCTGGATTACCCGGGTTTTGGGGTTTGAGAAACTCGGGTATGAAACTGTACTGGTAAGTGTATTGCATTGTGATGTCATTGTCATATACACCATATTAGTATCACCAGAGCTATCTAGCTCTTCCTAATACTGACCATTTTTACTTATTACCACCTTATGCAGTTTTCTATACAAGTACATTTCATGACAACATGATGTCTCGTCACGTTGAACTATGTGTATATTTTACAGTGTAATTGTTTATGCAGAATTACCAAGTACTTGCCTGCCTTCTTACCATGAAGATTTATTTTTATGCATTAGCTGTAGCAGACATTAGCTGATGTGCGCTCTGAATGCTGTGTATACTTAAAATGAAAATGGCTTAAATTTATTATTGAAGACTTTTTAACAGTTTGAAAGTATTGCCTGTGATGTTACTTGGGACGCCGACTGCAGGACACATCTCGTTGAAGCCCGTGGGTACTGGGTGTTGTTGTGGCACAGATCTCCCTCCCACAAGGCAGTTCAGGTGTGTCGGTGCCAGAAAATCTTTTGAAAATTACTTGCAAAATGGTTTACTCTGGTTCATTGTAAGTGCTGGGTACAGTTGTGATATTGCTGTGGTGGAGTTGGCACAGCTGGATCATGTTACCAGCAGTTCATGATGTGAAATGTAAAACGGTTACAAGAATGTGTGGGTTCTGAACAAATGGAGGTGGACTGGACAATTGAGGGGTATCCAGCTAATCCTGATTACACAACAGCAGTGGAAAATGCTGCCCACTTGAGAGTTACAACTAGACTTAATTATTGTAGTTTACTGTGCCTGCAGTTTTCTGGTGTGTTCATAAAAATCTCAGTTGTCAATATACACATGCACATGGTACCAGTGATCACCACAGATCATCGTAGTGTCAGTCTAGCAATGTTTCAGGATCATTGTTAACTTTTGAAGTGATTGACAGTTTCTGTAGTTACGTGATCAACACTGACTTACCAGCGGCATCCATCTCGCTAAAGACAGTGAAGCAAACCTCTCGGCATTTCTATTCTCCTTTCCTCCATCTTCCTACTTCATGCTGTCCCTCCCCTAGCCAACTATGGAGTCAGTGTTGTAAGTTATGGATGCCAACTGCCGACGATGTTGGACAAACCCATATACCAGTACACCTCTGTACCAGTAACTTACATGACGTCGTACAGTGCAGTGGATCCCTGTTACATTTACAACTAACTCCCAACATATCTCGTCATATATCTACAAATGGTACACAGAATCGACGTTAAAATCTTCACTTATTTGAACTTTTGTGAAGTACTGTATTTAAAGCAGAGAACCAGCTGTTTTTCCCATGACAGCCAGAACAGAGGCTAGTGCACAGTAACTCGAGATGGTTTTCTCATCTTAGAAGAAATGATGCACTTTAACGCCAGCTAAACAGAGAGAAGAAATGATGCACTTTAACTAAGCCAGCTAAACAGAGAGAAGAAATGATGCACTTTAACGCCAGCTAAACAGAGAGAAGAAATGATGCACTTTAACTAAGCCAGCTAAACAGAGAGAAGAAATGATGCACTTTAACGCCAGCTAAACAGAGACTAACTGGTCATTTCACTTCAGGTACCGTACCAGGTAGCAGTAAATATTGCATCATAGAAAAAATCACAGAAAACAATATTGGAATTATTTGAAAAAATAACGGGTCCGGTTTTCTGAGACCGTGCGTAGTGTGCTTAGTTAAGTTCATTTCGTGCACATTTTTCAGTACCTACTTTCATATGGACATAGTGCCTCGCCAGACATCGTGGACCACTGTCATGTTTGAACACATTCCTTTGTCCACTCAGCACACAATTCTGCCGTGCACAGTTATATTTAGTATTGGTATTAAACATCTCTTTTGTATGCATTTATGTGCCACAGGTATTTTTATGATTATATTTTTGTTATTTCTTTTTTATAGCGACTCGAGCGGTTGATAAGTAGTTTATACATTATTTTTTTCTATTAATTTATACCAGTGTATGTGGCCAAAAGGCTGTTGTCTTAGGTCTGCAAGTTGAAGTTGAAAGTTTTTTGTATACTTATATTGCACCGTTTCTTTTTCAGGGTGACCAAGTATGTGAGTGTGTTCACTGCCAGTGATATTTGGTAATTTTTGTGTATTTCAAATTTCATGTGAATGATCGTATTCTATTTGGGTATAATAATTCTGCATACAATATTAGGAAGTAGCAGAGACTAAGCTGTGTATATATGTTACACTACACTGGCGTATGCTAGAACGTATGAAGGTGACATTGTAGAAATGTATTACTATTAATAATATATTAATCACCGATTTTAATCTTTACTGCATGAACCAAATGTGTACCACGTTTGTTACTTGCTGCATATGAGAAATTGCATACACTCACTGGCTGAGGTCAAATTTCGCTAAGACTAAAGTCTAAGACTTTAGTCTTAGCTGAACGCTAAAGTCCAGACTTAAGACTTCGCTGAGTTAAGACTTTAGTCTTAGACTAAAGAATTTTGACTATCGCGTTTCTGAACAAAAATGTTGCATATCAATAGGCCTATACTTTCAGGCTACAGATAACAATAGACGTAGGCCCTACGCACAAAACGTTTTCGTATTTAGTCAGTCTGCTGAGGATTAATTTCGGTATTTAGTTATCATTAATATTATTACTGATTCGTATCTGGAAATTGCATTTCAACTAAACTCACATGTGTATGAATGAATATGTGACGGAAGTATTCTTATCTCATACTGCTATCACGGCCCTATGTGATGCGAAAACCATAGCATATAGGAAAATAATGTTATCGTTGTGTTTGCCAGAGGGAGGCACGTTGATGATTTGATAGTCTTACAACAGATTATCATGCCCTTCAGGCCCTTGTAAATGTAAATCTAAATCTGGACTTAGAGCGAAATTCAGTCTTAGACTAAGACAAACTTGACCTCACCCACTGTGGTTCAAGAAAACATACCTGTTTTTAAGTATTTACCCAGAAATCTGACCCATTATAAATAACTGTTTATATTGCCATTTAGTTTTTGGTATGTGGACCAGGGCTGATTTGTAATAAAATTCTCTATGTATACATCACAAAGATTTCCTTCTCAACTGCAATATATTACTACACTACCTTGTGAAAGTCAAAACAACAAAAATTTACTGATTTTGATGGCATCGTTAATTATTAACATGTTCCTGAGGACGCTTTGCATTTGTCTGACTGTCATAAGACTGCTGACACTGATTGACTGACTAACATTTTGAAGTTTGTTAGATGATTCTCGAATCAAATCATCTCGAATCAACAATTGAACGTTGTTGCATCATGGTGATTTTTTGACCATGATTATCTTTGCACAGTCTTCGTTCTTTTTATGCTATACTTCGTATGTATTACTGCTAATGATGATGATGATGATTGCTGCAATATTTTTTATGGCAGGTTAGATGAGATCTCGCATTAAATTTTAGTTAAACATATTATCTCGTCCGTAACATTTTTGGATTTTCGCATTTCACAAGGTACTGTAGCAACATATTGCAGGTTAGGTGGAAATCTGTGGATTTTTCTTATGAATCACATGGTGAAAGAATTTTGAAAATCGGTCCACGTTTGCCAGATTATTAAACATCAAGGAGCTTATTTTTGGGGGACACTGTATAATAGTGTACCAGATGTCCAGTTTGTTGAACCACTTGTGTATATACAATGCACCACAGATAACAGTGCACTGCATCTGCCTAATTTAGTGCCGTAATTATATGTATGGAAGTTAATTCGGTTTTATTAACGTTTGTGATCGTCTTGACCGTTACGTAAGTACTACTGATAAATGTAGAAGGTACAAAGTTTGTCAGTTGCGTACATAGAAGCGGTGTTGTTGTTCGTCGTTGTGTGAAAGATTAAAATAGCTACTAACCAACAATTGCCGACATTCACCTGCCACACGCATGCCATGCTGTACGTGCTGCTTGAAAGCGAACTGGGAAGAAAATTGTTGCTGTTATTCATGAAGTGTGTAGTTAACAACTAGATATACTACTGTGCTGTTGGCTTCGTCGTGCCGATATTGTATCATGATTAAAACTATCAACAGTTTGATGTAATGTCCTCTGTAGCGTCTGGCAGGATATCAGCCTTATACATGTAAATTTAAACAGATGGAAATATGATAACTGCACATTTGTCTTCTCCCTTGTTTACTGTAGGCTATGTGAAAACACTGTTGGTCGGCAGTCACCAACAGAGACGTGATATTAGAGTATATGTTCAGTATACGCTGAGTACTGATGAAAATGCACGAGAGATGGAGTAGGAACTGAATGTTAAACCTATAGGCAATATGAACTTAAGACGGAATTAGTCGATATTTAAAAGAAGATGAGTAGGCCAGGCTACCGTTCATATAGTATAGTAATAGTGCAACTACCAAATTAACGTGATCCATTAGTATACAGCCAAAATGTCCACATATTATGATAGTGCATGTTGTCTCAAAAACTACAAAAGCAATCAACATGAAAATTTAGCACAATATGGGGACCACGAAATTTATACCCTGGTGGTCCGCTGTCACAGAGATGCTGTCATTCAATATTTCACTGTCACGCAATATGTCATTGGTACCACTCGGATCCTTGGGTACAGTTTCCTATTCGCATAGTAACTATGGCTCTATATCTTGTACCATTTCCGAGTCATATTGGCCGGAAATCGCAATTTTCTCAAACCCCTAGCATTCGACTCTCCATTTGGGGTTCCCGTTGGAGTATTCTCATACCGTTTGGTATGGAACAAGAGGTCAAAGTAATTTGACAAAAAGCGCCTCACGGGGGGCTCATTCCCCGGTTAGGGGTCACCCCAGGGGGTCGAAAGTTGTACCATTGAATTCCTGGGGTAGGGTTTCCTATTAGTGTTCCATAGTAACTATAGGCCTAGGATGCACCGTTTGGCCACAG
>Ga0209339_1000935_pt1 | contig 11632 bp, 11 predicted proteins | sample OlaalgELextract3_FD_187376 | JGI IMG/M metagenome (GOLD analysis project Ga0209339, IMG submission 187376) | Olavius algarvensis symbiont microbial communities from Tuscany, Italy - Type A ELBA extract 3 (SPAdes) (version 2) | ecosystem: Host-associated > Annelida > Digestive system >...
ATAAATACCAAGTTTTGCAACTACCTGACAAGAAACACAGTACTCACTGACTAGTAAACCATACAATAATCATACTTTTATACCATAAAACTACTTATTTCATATACGTAGACCTATTCGTAGCTTGCACGAAATTGTACTATGCGGCCTATGCCAGCCTAGATAATTAATATTCGTATGCCTGAGCTAGCGCGCTGTTTTCGTCTGCTGCTGGCTCCCGGTAACCAATGAGAAGTGTCATGTAATATGTCATCATCTCCATAAATAGTTGCTAGGCCTATAGGTCAAGGCCACGCAAGCTATGGGCTGCCGTATACGCTGTGTATTTGTTTACATCTGTCACGGAGTAGCCAATAGGAATCGTCGTAACATTGGAATCGTGCTTAAAACTCCACTTAACTAATCGAGCATTAATTTGCGTCGGTGCAACGAATGCGAAATAAGTGGATTTAATCTCCGCTTAAAGTTAATCAGAGATTAACTAAGTGGCTATTTAAGTATCGTTGGTGCAACCGGCCCTTAATTTATGTTTATTTTGATCTTATTATTGTGCATGTAGGCCTACATTTGTGTTCTGTGAGTGTTAGAATATGTGTGTATGTTTGTTTCAACTGCTACCGAAAGGTGAACACAGTTGTATATAATAGCAACAATAATAAGAGAAGCTGAAGCCCGGTACACACTGGTGACAAAGTTAAATTCAACACGGTCGACTTTGTTGAAAGTCTACTGTTTTCAAAATTGGCAACAAAGTCGACCGTTGCCAATACATTCAACTCTGTTGCTGGTTTTGGCAACATATCGGCAACAGCGTGAAATCGACAGCTTGTCGCAGTGGACTTTGTTGCCGAATGCGGTCAACTTTGTTGCCACTGTGTACGGGGCCAAAGCGACACGGTCGACTTTGTCGATTTGAACAAAATCGACCGTGTTGAATTCAACTTTGTCGCTAGTGTGTACCGGACTTTAGAGAATATATTTGACATGCTGTGGTGTGCACTGTGGCTGGATGCATGTTGTGAACTAGGAGTGGATATCGGCCAACAACGTTCTGTTGACTGTGCTGCGTGACAATCTGCATCAGCCGCAGTACGTCGAGAAACTGGAGAAGATTGTTCGTTTCATGATCAAAGAGAAGTCACTGACGTTGGAGGATCTGGATAAAATTTGGGATGCTCAGGTTTTACAATTTTCAGTTGTGTGACTATTTTTGGTGCATACTGATACTCACATAAATGTTTTACACGTCAAGACATGCTACCTTGAATAATGCTTCTGTAGGCCTAAACTATCGAAGATATCTGAGCAACATTAATGTCATTTTGTATGGCTCACCAAGTCATGTTAGAATATGGTAATTGTGGCAACCTTCAAATGACATTGGAGCATTTAAAGACCAGGGACATCTGACAATTTCATATGCGTTAGATTCTCGGGTCATTGTGCCAAAATAAAGAAGAACATCAAGCTGGTTTTTTTGGAATGGGGGTATCCTCTGGAAGGGAGTCTAGGTCTCCACAAAATAAGCTTACTTCTCCCATAATATGTAGATGTTGCTGTTTGGCATTTTTCATAAAGGTGTTTAGGTTAGGTATTGTTAGGTATGTGACCATTAATTGGAGTGGAAGGTTAGAGATGACCAGCAGACCTGGTAATTGACCGTATGCACTGCGCCTGCGATTTGCCTAATAGGCCGACATACAGCGTGTTTTTAAATTTGTTTACTTACTTAGTTACTGCTCTGTGCTCTGTGATGTAGGCTGGCAAGCACGAGGCGATTGTGAAGAACGTTCACGAACTGTTGGCGAAATTGGCGTGGGACTTCTCTCCACAGCAGCTGGATCATCTGTTTGAGTGCTTTCAGGTACGGCAGCGACACGGCACCTGTTTCTGTACATTTACTGGACTCCTGCTGTGTGTGTTCTTAAGTCTCTACAAGCAGTTGTTCGCAGTGGCTTTAGGCGTACATGTTGTCGACACCTTGCACCACAATTTATGTGCCAAGCATACTATGCTGTTGATTCTATTCTAGCTTTCGTGCTCATATTGGTAGGTCTGTTGCAGGAAGTTGCATGTTACTGTTTTAAGATGCTGTTGATGTTATGCTAATCATGCAGGGTGTCTCTTTACATGTCAGCAGTACGACATCGTGACAGCTGCAATAAAATTGTCCACACTCAGCAGCAGAACTCGTAACTGTGCCACAGTTTTTCGTTAACCTGGTGCCTGGTGGTGTGGAATGTACAGGGCAGCTGGGTGCATGCAAGCAAGAAACAGCGCGAGAAGCTGCTCGAGCTGATTCGTCGTCTGGCGGAGGACGATAAGGAAGGCGTCATGGCACACAAGGTGCTTGTGCTGTTGTGGAACCTGGCACAGAGTGAAGACGTCACAACGGACATTATGGATCAGGCACTTGCTGCTCATATCAAAATTCTCGACTATAGTTGCTCACAAGTCTGTTCTCAGGTGTGAGATAATTATCCTTTTATGTCGTCCATTATTGTTATCTGAACTGTACTGTGTGGCTGTTGTTCGTGATATGGCACGTTATAATTATCAAGTTTAGGATCATTGTCCACAGGGCATTAAGCTGCCGTGGCCAGCAGAACTATTGGAGCTTAGTGGCTCTTGTTTAAGAAGTTGAGTAGAAAGTTTAGTTCTTTTTGAATTACAGATATTTCTACAGTGCTGTTTTCAAAGGTGCTGGGGAGATTTACGTTATCGTTAGTGTAAGGATTTTGTCACGCATCAGCACACTGACGTGCTATATTGATATAGCAATTCTGTCTGTGTGTTTATCTGTCTGTCCGTCATGTTTCAGTATTCTATCGAAACGACATTGTCGTAGTTTCTTCACCACATGATAGCCCAGTCATTCTAGTTTTATGAGTATCGGACATCTCTGCGAAATTCCGATGTGGTCACCCCTGCCGGAGCGCTAAGTACAGGTGGGGTATAAAAATTGTGCGATTCTCGACCAGTAAGTAGCTATATCTCGCAAACGATACAAGATAGCACCATAGTTACTATGGAAGGCAAATAGGAAACTGCACCCAAGTTTTTGAACCCAAATTTCAAAGTCACAAATTATTTAATGCCAAATAACTTAAAAATGGTACCAGGTAGAGCTATAGTTACAATGGCCGACCAATAGAAAGTCTTGTATGGTCTATCGAATGGTGCCATTTTTAGTGACCTTGAATGACCCATAATCCAGTTGTCAAGGTCACGCCATTCTTTGATGCTGGATATCTTACAAATGGCCAGGGTTGGCAAGTTTCTGTCAACATTGGTTTAAACTGTGGTTTAACGGTTTAAACTGGTCTGTAGAAACAATATTCTGCCATTGTAATGTTTGTACATCATCATGTACACTGGCAAAACTGATGTTCTGTATGCTTTGTGAAAACATTGCTGCTGATGTTAATTAAACCTGAATAAAACTTTTCTTAGTTTTTATAGAACACAGGTAAGAGTTCTGTCACCATTTACTATTTTACTACCAATGTGCAGGCCTGCTGTAATTAAAATTATGTGGTTTAAGTTGATTAGGTAGCATTTGTAGAATTTTGAACACTGATTGTCATATTAGAATGACTTTGTCTTTTGTCTTAGCCTAACAGATGTAGTTTTTTGTTGGTAATGATGACTGATGATTGATGTTATGCACATTTGCACATTTTTAATAATAAACAGCTGCTGCAGTGAATAAAAATTCTTCGTACCGTCCCGTGATACCGTCATTTTGGTTTTTACCATTTTTAACTAGTTTAAACCTCAAGTTTTTGCTGGAAGAAACCGAACCCTGCAAATAGCTAAAGATACAGCCATAGACGGACTCCTACAAACTGTGAATAGGAAACCATACCCAAGCTTTTGATGGTACCAGTTTGAATGATGTTGAATTACCTCTAATCCACATTTCAAGGTCACAACAATATTCAATGTCAAATAACTCAACTAATAGTAAGTCGTCTATGATTTATCTAATGGTTCTGTTTCCAATGACCTTAAATAACCCTTAACCTAGATTTCAAGGTCACTGGGTTACTACTGATGGCATTGACTTATAGTGTGCACAGATGATGCAAGATCTGTTTGAGATAGCTAAGTTCTTGTTTGCACAATAGTACAAATGGACAGGAATCACTCATAAGTCATAATTACTTGAACACAGGTCATATGTCTTAACCATTCCGTCTCCAGTTACGCCATGCCACCAAGTAGGTGCCGAATCACATCTAGCAAGATCTGCTGGTTGTTAGTGATAGTGTCGTATTGTTGTCAGTTTCCTGGCTCACGAAACACAAATATAGTTGTTTGCCAGACAACAAATGGAGAAGGCACTATCATGATTTTTTACGAGACTAATGTCATACTACTTAATATGCTGCAAATTGACATTTCTGGCGTGTTCACATCAGACATTTCCGACTTCCAACGTGCACCAACTAGCTGTGTGTTAACAGCAACACATTGATTCATGGAATGTTAGTGAATCCTCTGATCGTCGATTCTCAGACAAACAGAAATAAAGTATGCAATGTCTGTGTTTGTTGAAGGATCGAGATTCACAGAAGACTACGTGGATTGCAAAGTTTGTCGAGGAGGTGAAAAATGATCGCATGGTTTTGCCGGCGCTGAAACAAATCCGAGAAATATTTCAGCTGTTTAGTGAGGTCTGCTTCTATTGAGTAGTAATTGTCTGTTATCATTTGCTTTCTCACTAACCTGTTGTGTGACCAGTCGACAGGGATACATTTGTTTCTTCTGCACATACATACATATTTATTGTGTTCTGCAGTCACAATAAAAGTAACTGGATATATATACATGATACAAAAGTTCAAAAATATATAAGAAAATACAATACAATAGTAGACAAGTTTACAATTACAGTGGAATGTCTCACAGCTGGAGTATGAGGTTAGCCTAACATAGTTATTTAATACATAGACAACAAATGAGTAGAGGTAGTAGAGGTTCATTATTTTGTTGGTTTTTAGATAAAACAGTGCCAGTGTGATATGACTTTCTATAGAAGTTCTTTCACATAATTTGTTGGAGAAAAATTTAATATAGAGATATAAGTTTTTTACAGTTGTGTGTATTGGCGGTTGCTCATAAACATGATCTAGTTTAATAAGAAAGTACGAGTAGCCGAAACGAGCGTGTGAACAATGTAATACAGGCGCCACAGAACTACACACATATTCAACGATCTCCACATATGTTTTACCGCAACAAAGTCATCAACCAGTTTCACAGCCAGCTGAGCATTGTTGTACTGGTGACCGACAGTCTGACAGCGTACATGGTTCGAGCTCACGAATACGCCAAAGGTATGTGTCGTAAACTGCTGCATAAATACTCGCCAAGCTGTACCAGACGTTAGGGTATCTATATATCTATTTGGATGAAAGTTGGAATTTTTTTACTAATTCTACAGTTGTTGCCGTTATTGCACTAGTACTCCATGAAATTGTTTTTTTCATGGTCACCAAAAACTTGTGGTCGTTTTTCATGTCTAGCCAGCAGGGCGTAATTACAGTTTTCGTTTTAAGAACAGTTTGCTATGTTCATTATATAATATACAACAAAGTATAAAAATAACGATAATTTATTATTGGGGTAAGTATAATTTATTATTGGGGTAAGTAATTTGCACTCTTATACGTGCATAATAAATATTTTATTTAAAGCAGCTGTTTTCCTGCACTCTTGTGTAAAAAATTGTCATTACAGACCATCCGAATGCGGATCCGGCAACAATATTCCCCGACGGCCGTTTCAACCACGTTCAGCAAGTGAACGATCGTCTTCGTTTTCTTCGTTTCTTGCTGAAGGACGGTCAGTTGTGGTTATGCAAGCAGCAGGCGACCGAGGCAAGTGTTGGCATTCAAGCCTCGTTTTTATACGAATGTGATTTGTTGTTCAGTGGCGTTTCCTGGAGATTTTAACAGGTTACATGCCTGATGCAATCATGTTATGTGCTTAACACATTTGGATCAGTTGTTGTTGGCATTAGTGGCTGTTAACACTTCAGTCTTGGTCATGATTGTGATTTTTAGACATCATGGCTATCACTTCGAAATGTGAGATATTTGGTATCCATTGCTGTGAAATGCAAAAATATTTTAACAATGATTGGCACATGTTTTAATTTGCAGATCTGGGGTTGCTTAGCTGAAAATGCTGTCTATCCCTGTGACCGAGATTACTGTTTCAGATGGTTTTCCAAGGTAAGATTGAATGCATTGTTATTGACATTTCAGTTTAACTCATATTTACATGTGTGATTAGGCATACCTTTGACTTATTTGAGTAATATACACCATGTCTCAAAAAAACGTGACTATGTCTTCGACCATAAGCTGAACTACAATTGTCTGTTTAACATATTACCTAGAGTATAGGCCATTGGCAGATGCTTTTATTTCCAACCTCACCGATTTCATGCACCTACTTTACCTTGGGAAACTGTCAAGACCTAAATATTAGTAAAAATTAAACAAAAACATGAAAATTTCACAGGAAGATATGATTCTGATCAAAAATCTCTATCTGTCAAAGCAGTATGGTGCACGAAGGCTGTTGAGTGTTGAGCTTCAAATGACGTCATGCTCAACTGTTGTCTGAAGCCAATCGCATCTCATCTCGCGCACTGATAAACAACGTTATTGTCTGCAATAAATTTTGTCATTGTTCTAAACTGTAAGTTGAATAATAAGTAAGTAAAATAATATGGTGTCAGTTTTGCAGTTAATATCCTAGTATTGTAGTATTGGGAAAAATCAGCAATTTATGGCTAAATTCATGATATTTAGGTCTTGACAGTTTCTCAAGGTAAAGTCGCTGCACTCAATAGGTGAGGTAGTAAATTAAAATACTTGTCGATGGCCGTCTTAGCAATAAGTGTGCTAAAAATATTTGGAAATGAGCAGTTTTCGTTCAACTCATCTTCTTTGTAGACGTAATGTTGTTGTATGTATGTTGTATGTACTGTTGCTGTTTTTAGAGTTAAGTTGCTAACAACCATTATAACTTATATAGAGAGTGATCTAACTAGGACGTTGGACTATTTGGTTGTATTGATAGTTCAGTCAGATAGTGATGACTTGTTTGTTTGTTTGTTTGTCTGTACCGCATTGTTTTTTCTTAGTCCTCTGCCTATAATTTGCTTGCTTCATAAAGTGCCCCTGCAGTGTTTTTAATGCTAAGTGTCACTATAATCTTTACTTTTTTAATAATAATAATAATCATTATATAAATTCTCTGTACTGTGCTGCATTAATGGTGGAATATAGTTTATATACAGTGTCATAGGTTAACATTGTGTTATGTGTACAGCTGATGGGAGATGAGCCAGACCTTGATCCAGAAATTACGTGCGAGTTCTTTCAGAGTTACGTTCTGAAGTTTGATCCGACATTGCTTACCGAAAGTGGAATGAAGTGAGTTGTGCATTGTTCTTGCAGTGTTGGTGGAGAAGGCTAAGCAGACCATCTGATCGTTGTCGTCATTGTCACATCTGAAGATAGTTGAAACTGACATTGTAAAATCATTAGACAACAAATTTGTGAACTTACAAGATAACTGTGTGTACACGCTTTATATGTTACATAAAGATGGACAGCTGCAGCGAATGTTGCAAAAGTAACAGTTGACAGTATCTGTTGTCGTTGTCTTACATTTCTGTTTTTTATGTTTTTATCAGCTGCTTTGATCGATTTTTTCGACATGTTAACCTGAAGGAAAACAAGTTAATCTCAAAACGTCGCGGTGGATTCTTCATGGACGACCTGAACCTCATTGGCGTCGACTATCTGTGGCGGGTGAGGATTTGTGCGTGTTTATGATGCTGTCAGTTTGCAGTTGGGTCCAGCATCGTTTAGCTTCGGAGTACCAGCATTTTACGTGCTAAAAAGATTCCTTTACTATCGTGCAGTGCTTTGTTTGACGCTTATAAGATGGGACTTTGTTTCTGGAGCTGTGGAGCAGTTTTGGCCGGATGTTGTCTTTGTGGTGCCACTAATTGTCTGATTGGCGATCAAACTCGGGTATCCCAGGTGGGAGGGCAGCTCCTTTTTCCACTGAATTACAGATGCTTGTCTGTTTTACAGATTATACTTGACAAAATGTGTGTTTGTGTGCATTTGATATGCTGATATGATGACTGTAGATATAATGCATTTACTGTTCGCAGATTTGCCAGTATGTTGTTGATTTTAAGGTTGTATCATACGGTTCAGAAGAAGTCGCAGAGAAAGCCATCATGATTTTGAAAGACGTGTTTACAAATTTAGGACCTCGTCTTTTGGCAAACCAGGTGAGTTTGCATTCTGTTGCTTCAGTTTATTGCATTGTAATTGTCTTTTCCTTTAGAAGATATGGATCACACTCACACATTGCTGTGTGGTACTGATTATTTTAGCTGTAATGCTTATTTGATTTTATTTGTTATTGGGTTGTATATTTTTATTCTAACTGCAGGACTATCGCTTTATTGTTCTGTCTTAGTGTTTGTGCATTTGTTGTATGGTAAGGTCTTGCTGGACTTTGTTGAGCGGTGTCCAATAAGTGGTTTACGATGATGATGATGATGATGATGATTACTGGTGATTGTTGACTACTAATACAGTCATCACTTTATCAGCACTTCTGGCCTGCACCACTAGGAGTGTGTAGCACTGTTCGTAGCCAGCAGCATTTAGAGTGGCCGATTCTAAGTCATGTTGATGGCTTCAGTCAACGTGAGATTGTGGGACTTTAGGTTGTCTAAGGTAGTCTCTGTCCAACTAAACGGAGGCATCCAGGTGGTCTCTTCAAAGCTTATGTAAGGATGCATTTAAGATCTTGGCATCAGCATATCATCCATTTATGTAATGTGACCAAACAGTGAAAGATGTCGTGCTCATATTGTCAGAGTGATGAGAGTTTGTCACAGTCATGCCTAAGAAAATTTGGTTGAATGTAAAATGCCTTTTAACATTATGAGCTGCACTGTTTAATAACTCAGATGTTTAATATCACAGACCTGCAAGATTGGACTTTTTGAAGTTTTGACTGGATGGCATTTGTGATGCCGATAGTGACCTGTGTTGGTTACAGTGGGAATCAGTTGCCTTAACCTTGTTGAATTTAGTTGAAGTAACTGTTGATTTTTGTACATTGCATTATGTAGATCCAACGGACACACATTTTCTGGTAATTTGCAGGTTGAGATCTACGAGGATTTCATCGTGGATTGTATCAACCGTTTGAAAGCAATGTTCGACACTATCTCGGCGTTGGAGCGCAACAACGACAACATGGCGCGCATCAACCAAGAGGCTCAGCGCATGATCCGCGTTCTTACAATACTCCGTGTATACATTGCTGACTGTGATGAAGCATATTCCGACGAACGAGCAATTCTTCCGTTGTACAGGCACGTGGCCATCGGAAATCTTAGCACTCAACGCTGAGAGTCTATAGTACTCGGTACTTTGTAGGCAAAATAGGGTGCAGGTGGCCAATATGGCTTGGATTGTGGGATATTTTGGATATTCTAAACTCTTATGAGGTTGTGTAGCACTACTAATGTCAGATATGTTAGCCCTTAATTTTGAAATTTAGCTGTAGAAATATTTCATAGATAGTTAACTGAAGATTTGCCGATTTGTGATGGATCTCATGATTGCAGCAATGAATTAACTGGTACATGAACATGGTTGTTTGAATTAAGAGTTGAGACTAATTCTGTTGTAAAAACTGATGGTAAACACTAAACAGGGCATATCGCGGTAAGCACCTGACACTGCTGGTGAGATTTCCGAACCAAGGTCGTCAGGTGGAAGACATCGAACTGTGGTCACATACAAATGAGACCATTGGACAGCTTCGCAGGCAGCTCATTGCTAGGTCAGTGTTTCTGCTTCTTTTGCCTTCTGTTATTGCACAGGCACTTTCATCGCAACAATATGTTTGTATATTCACATGTCATAATGCTGTTAACTTAAAAACACATTGCAGTTCTGTACATTTATAATGACAGTATATTGAGCACAACATGTTTGTATATTCACATGTCATAATGCCGTTAACTTAAAAACACATTGCAGTTCTGTACATTTATAATGACAGTATATTGAGCACAACGTTCAACCAGTGGAGAGAATATGAGAAGCAGAAACGCTAAAAGAAGTGTTGGACTTTGTATTTCTCTACTTATTTCGATGGTGATCAGTGATAACTCTGCAATATGTTCTGGTTCTCTATTTCCAGAGCACTATTTATTACTTTAGTTTTGCAGCTTTAGCTGTTTGTTGTCTTCAGTGAGATCAAGCTGGTGGATAAAATCGTCAAACATGACAGTTGGCCAATCCAGCCTGATATACTTAGCCCACCGTTGCTACGACTGACATCCAGGAAGCCGCTGTGGCTAGATTTGCAACCAGTACATCAAAAGTCGATGGAGTCATAACTGGAAGTCGGCTCAGGTGGTCAATTCTCACCTGGTGTGTGACCCCACAATCCATAACCAGGTTTCGACCTCCCTCGGAAACAGTGGTCTCTGCTGAACCGTTTTCGCACGGAACAGGGACACTGCGATGTCTGCAGAAGGAAATGGCGACTTACAGACACTGATCTGTGTCCTTGTGGTGAGACCCAGACGATGTCTCACATTGTCGAATCCTGTCCCGTGACAAAACTGAATGGCGGCTTATCTCGGCTCACTCTGCGGATGAGGACGCTGTTTCGTGGCTGACCAATTATGGTTAATGACACGCATACGAGAAGAAGAAGACCAACAGTGCAGCAGTTGTAGTATGTGCTGTTGTATATTTGTGACAAATATCCGAGAACTGTTGTATTTGTTGTGGCTGCTTGCAGTACGGACATAATATCTAAAAACATTGCGTTGGCAACACAGAAGATCCAGCAGTATAATGTTATGCCTGTCTATGGTGAGTTTCTGGTCTGAGTGCTCTAGTAACAAGGCAGTGGTAGAATTACTGAGGGTTGAACACATCGAGGTCTTTTTTTGCCATGGCTTAAATAATGACACCCCGGGGATCCCCGGGGTCCAATCTGACCCCTAGTTGGCTAGTTCCAAATTGTTGAAGAGACGTTACTGGATCATTTCACTTATCGAATCAGTCTTGCACTGAGACCGGAGACAGACCAAACGGCTCAACTTTGGTCTGAGTCCGGAGTTGAGACTAACCAATCACCGCAGTTCGTCATCGCTGACGTCATTGGCAACTCATCGCTGATTTTGCCGTATTTCTTTGTTTATTATTAAATCAGCGACAATAAATTGAAGTGATTTTCGCTCATCAAAACTTAATCTCTAGATTATTAATGTATCTTGTGTACACAAAATCAAGCGGTGATTTAATTAGCTTTGGATTCAGCGATTGCTCAGTCCGAAGTTTGGTCTCAATAATCGCCGAGTCTAAACGAAAAAACAACTTAACTTTTTGGCTGATCTTTGGTCTCAGTCCGAATTTAGGACTCAGCGAAAGTCTCAGCAAAAGATTAATTCAAAAAGTGAAGCGACCCGCTGTGTCTAAAAAGAAACTTGCTTGCTAGAAATTGTTTGCAAGACAGATGTCGCAAGTTTAGTGTAGTGGTAGCACGTTGGTCT
>Ga0209339_1000937_pt1 | contig 11621 bp, 9 predicted proteins | sample OlaalgELextract3_FD_187376 | JGI IMG/M metagenome (GOLD analysis project Ga0209339, IMG submission 187376) | Olavius algarvensis symbiont microbial communities from Tuscany, Italy - Type A ELBA extract 3 (SPAdes) (version 2) | ecosystem: Host-associated > Annelida > Digestive system >...
CCACAATGCATGCATGCACGACAGTACACTGTGAGGCAAAAAAAATTGCACCCTTCTATTTTTGCAATAACTTTGTCAAACCGCATTGTATTTTGATAATTTTTGGCACACAGATACTGAAGTAAATTTGCAACAAAACTGCAACAGAATTGCCCACCTCTCCTGCTGGTTGTTTCTACCATACCTTGTGAAATATAATATGCCATTCTGTTAATAACCACAGCGTATCAGTGATGTATGACAACACTTGCTGTTTCTGATAAATGCATTCCTTAATGACTGTCCACATCCCGTAGTCTACAGGATTGAGGTCTGGTCTATTAAGAGGCTGCATGTCTGGTATGAAGTGTGGAGTCTTGTGTCACAGCAGCTCAGTGCTCTTGTGCACGCGTGGTGGAAAGTAAAAGTCACCAGCAGCTTGACAGATGTCTTCTGGCAGCAACTGTTTGAGCAGCAAGACATCACAGTAATAGTCCTATGCACCATTCACTTTCACTCCTGGCTGCATGAAAACCACACCAGTGCACCAGCGCCTGGAGACACCGACTGAAACCAACACCCAGGAACATGTTTATCAGAAACCAGCGAGGTATGTCCATGAGCTGAAATGGCATCTGATTGAAATATGGTCAGCAACCAGCAGAGCTTCATTGATCACTCGACAGATCAGTGACGAGATTGTTTTATTGCGTGTCTCAAAGCCAAAAGCAAACACTTAATTTGCTATGATGTGTTTCTCTATGACATGTAACTGTCATGACTTTTAAAGCTTACACTACTGCTGTTATGAACAAATTGACTTGCGTTTCGTTTCACAAGGTAGAGTGAGAACAGCTGTCAGGAGAGGTGGTCAATTTTGTTGCAGTTTCATTGCAAATTTACTAAAGTATCCGTGAGCGAAAAATTACGAAAATATTATGAGGTTTGACGAAGTTATTGCAAAAATAATAAGTGTGCAATTTTTTTGCCTCACAGTGTAGTTCTCAGCAATCTATGCTCTGGTTCTCAGGATCTGGACTGCTACAAACAACTAAAGGAATTAAAACTGTGGTTGAATTTGACCAACCACACAAACCGGAACAGCCCAAAAATAAACTGTTCAAATCACTAGTTCACCACAGAGCAGCAGTTTCAGTTTAACAACAATGGTACAGCATACTATCAATACGCTGTTAAAAAGTTAGAGACGAATTTTAGCTAAGCTAACTGATTCAGGTAAAACACTGCATCACAATCATTGACAACAAGTCACATCTAAATAATGCAAGCTTTGGTGGACACAGCAGCGCAATCACTGTATAGTATACGATCACCACAAAATAAACTGAACCACCACTCTGCATCAACACACATGCGGGTCTGCATGTCTGCAACAGTCCCGGTCTGCATATCTCTTTACGACAATTGAAGAAAATAAAATAAAACACTGCAAAGGTAGCAACAGTCATTGACTACACGTTATGCTAACATACGCACAGCACATACTGCAAACCGTTCAATACCACGGTAAGCAATCAACACGCAAAAATATGACCGACTATAAAAATCTGCTACAATTAAAACAAACCAGAACATTTCAAACAGCAGCGGATTCAGAAAACCAGACTAAAGGCAGCGGTACTGACCAATCCCTCTCCACTCCCCTCTTTTCCCTCACTCCTCCCGTCCCTATTCTTCATCTAAATCCAGCTAATGGGTCTGGAGGAGAGTGTAGCACATTTCCCCATGGACAATTTCCCTCCACACCTAGGACATTTCCCACAGCTGTTAAAGTGAAAATTTGAAAACTGACACTAACCCGTACTCCTGACCCTAACCGATCTACCTCTATCAATTTTGTACATGTCAACAGCAGGTCACTTTATACTGCAGATCGGCAGATGGTGGTGGTGGGAAGGGGAGCACGTCACACATCACGTAATAAGGGAGGAAAAATTGTCCAGGGGAATTGTTGGGGGGATATGTCCAGCGGGAAATGTCCAGATATGTTACGGTTTCAGTCAATTTTATAATGTCCATGCTAGCAGGCCTCATACTTGTACTTGAAACACTATTTGCGCGGAACAAAAACTGAGTCAGAAAGAATGACAGGAGGGCAACCGCCCAGCCGTTCCCTGGATCCACCACTGACTTCATATTCACACGAATTTCAACCAACTGAACCTACTCACAAATTTTCTACACATTCTTAGATAAATTTACAATTCTCAGTTACTCTAGGAGTTCCGAGCTTTTCAAAAATATTAACCTTTACAAAACAAAACTGCAGCTGCTCATCTAGTCCAACGAAGCAGGCAGGAATTAAGATCGAAAAAAAATTAAATCTAAAGCAATCGCAGACACTTCAGGCTTAAAGCCGAACTGGAAAGCAGTTAAAACAAAACACAGGACAGTCTAAATGATGCTGACAAGCAGAACGATTTCGCGAATGCAACAGTCAAACAAGCACTGCGTCTCGATACGCACGACATGGTCCTCAACATGACTTCGACATACCACAGCAACTATATGGTGGCGCAGAAAAAAGTGGACCACCACGCAGTCTGTGAACATAGTTTACATAAATTGTTGCTCAACAATGATTTCATTCTTGTAGGATGTAGATGCCAGAGATAGAATCTGGAGATGATAAAGAATTGATATCCTTTGCTTTGTTTGTGTTAAATGTTCTTTGTGATGTCATTCATGACGTCAGATGTAAACGCGTTTACATCTGATGGACTGATCGGGCAATCAAACAGTTTCGGAAACGACTGGCTTCAGTTATTGCAGCGAAGAGCGAATATTGTGATTAATGTTTTAGGTACTGTAGATATGTTACAGAAATTTTCAGTATGCGCGTGGTATACACGTTGTAGGCAACGACACGAAACGGTCGACTTTTTTATGCACCACCCTGTAATAACAATGCCCCGACCCGACAACTTGACTCTCGGCCGGCAGCACAGGTTTCTTAGTTTGTGACGTGGACTGACGAGAGGTTCTCGGTGTGAAAGACGACAGCGTAACAGTACCAGAGTACCAATGCAATGGCTCAGTCGTACTGGCCCATACTGCCCAGTATGCCTGCACTCAGATGCTGGCGGAATACACTTATATTGTAGACATAGCAGCCATCTGGCTTCAACAACACTGTTCATTTGTCTGCGACCAGAACTAAATCTTTCCGATACCAATTTCACGCAGCACGAAAATTCTTTTGTGGACAAAAATTTTCGCAAACAAAAAATGCTATAATAAAAGCATAAAACTAGTTTTATTCGGTTACCTTCTGGTCTGCTACACACTTAAACTCAGAATACATGGCACTGAAGATGTGAGATTGTGCGCCATCACTCCCATCAGTCAGTAAAGAGTGCATCGGCAATGACACAGTCTATCAGAAACAGTCTCGGTCAATCCCAGCCATTGTCCTTTATCATATGTGCAACTTCGATTATATATTTGCCTTCCTTGTACTTCTGACTGGACTCGAACGCATGCTCCTACAACAAATACATCCACATCAGTGGCTAAACTAAGTGAAAACCGGCATGTGCACTGTCATATGTTAGTAAAGTAGCCAGAAGAATGGTGCAGATTATTAAGCCCTCGCCGCAGAAGCGGGGGCTTTACGCAGTGGCGACGTCAAACTGTTTGTTTGTATGTCTGTCGCCTGAAACGCACAGCCGTGGAGCGACCACCATCAACGCTATCACAGATGTTTTCTATCCCCCACGAAAAAGTTCATTCCCGTGAATTTATGCTCATGTTGGGGCTTACCCATGGCGCCTATGAATGTGCCACATTTGTTCAGATACACATTCTTATGAATTTCTGTCACTTCACAGTCTTGCGATTTTCACTTCTGATCTTGTGATCCCATACATATTACTGAGTACCTGTACTAAACAATGCAGTAAGTTTGAGGCGAATGCATGTATTACGCCGTACAAAGAAACAGGCAGTTTGCACGTGTTACGTATTTACTACAAAAGTCTGTGAAACAAACGTATTGTATTACTTCTCTAGTTCAAACTGTTGTTCCACATTACAGTCTGCATGTTTAGTGCGCTATAATTCACTCTATTCTTGAAAATGCATGTCCTGTTTGATATCCTGGTTTGACCAAAAATTAACGATAGATACAAAAAATATTGTTTAAAACTGTTGTGGCCTTTCATAGTCTGAGGCATCAAGTAAATATGGATTACCATAGATTGCTTCGACTATAACAGCTGACAAAACACATAGAGAAATTAAATAAGGAAATCGTCCCATCACTAGTTGTTACCACAATCGTCCCACCACTAGTTGTTACCACCTGTTATGGTATTCCATAGACAAACGGTTTTGCAGCGCAGATATCTATATCAACTCCTACTTGGCAAAACTACTCGTTACAGATGAGACTTCATACCACACTGCTGTCCAAAAGTTCGGACGTTTTAATGCACAATATTCACGTGCAATCAACAGTGACTGAACGTCACACGCATGAATCGGTGCTAAACGAATTAAACACTCACAGAGAACTAACAGCTAAGGCTGTATTATTGAAATTACAGTAGCCTGCTTCGGGCATGTAGCACGTGTGCACTGACATCAAGGAAAGGAAAGAATAAAACACAGTGGACAGGAAAAAAATTATCCACAATTGAAGGAGATTTGTAACTATTATTAACAGTAACAACAGGCCTAACAATAGTAGGCTTTTTTTGTTTCCGTGTTCATCTGCATTGCATTTTACTGATTTTTAAATGTTGAATTTAAAAAAAGAATGGAAATGCCGGTGCATATAGCCTACACATGCTATTGGTAGTACATGGCACATCCAATCTGGACCAACAAGGGATCAAAATGCGTCATTCCATGCAAGGATGTGCCTTTTAGGGGTCTGAACGATGTTCCCATAAATTTGGGAGTCCAACTCCCCAAAATGAAGTTCTGGACCCATGAATAGTCGAAGATTTGTTTTTGCAATAAAGTATATGGTTGTTTGTAACGTACAAGCATCCAACGATTCTTGCCAATGACTTAGAGCTGGGTTATACTGGGACAGATCTCTCGGTGGGATTCTCACAGAGGTGATGACTTGTTTCCGAGCACCTTTTGCAGCCACACCGTGACCATGACACCGCCCTTTTTACGTTCGGGAGTTCATCAGTGATGCGTGTTTTTTAAACTGGTCAAAAGTTCGAAACAAACGGTATGACAAGTACTCGGCACTCACGTATTTCCAGCCTAGCGTCGTTTTGCAGCACTCACAGTAAATGTCTGCGACAGCATGCAGTCCAGTCAACAAGACCCGCTCCTCCGCTTGACCGCACCCAACGTTTACACTGACAGACAAACAGCATTTCGTATCAGATTAATACACGACCGTTTGTCACTGTTACGTTACAACTGGGAATTTAACCCTTCACAGTCCAGAGACAATTACAGTGCCACATCAGATAATATGAAGTTGGTACACTGGCCGTTGATGGGTGGGCCGCTACATTTGGTACAGCTAGGAGGGTACTGGGCGGGGTATGGTATAGTAGAGTTTAACGTCCCACTCGACACATTATAGGTCATTTCGGAGACGATTTTACGGGTCACATGACCCAACCAACAGTGTCATAGCACTGAAGGACGATGGGTAGTCAACCAGGTCAACGGCCAATCCCACCAGGCTCAGCTCACTAAAAGGTATAGAGAAGGATGTAAGCAAAAAAATTTAATATCTATATAGCACAATGAAGACCGAAGATACAGAGGCGCTTGGAAGACAGAGAGCTAAACCAAGCAAGATCAAAGCCCGATATAGTCGACCGACCTGTAAGAACTGCTCATATCTTTGTGCACCATTATAATAGTACACACTACTGTGACACAGAGACAGTTTTTATTTATATTCCTCATCCTCCAGACCGTATAGGCGTAGGCTACAAAGTCGTTTGAAGTGGACTTAAGTCACAGGTCTGTGTGAAGTCAAGTCCTTTGAATTTGATCAAATCGACTTGAGGTCGACTAGGGGTCAGTTTAGCCTCAAGTCGGGTCACATTTCCTGACCGCAGCGACTCGCAGGTCTAGATGTCCCCGACTCTAAAGATCGTTATACACATTCAGCCGCCGGCCGAAACCAGTCCCCAGTTTCGGCCATAGCCGTAGCTTGGCCGAAACTCTCATGGCCAAAACCGAAACCGGGGACGAAACTCATTTTCAACAGTTTCGGCGCCGAAATTCGGTCGGTCTCTAGCTGAGTTGAATATATTTTATTCACTTAACTCCTGTATTCGTGTTATTTTGTACCTCATGCTATTGTATTTTTTTATTTTTCTTCACAATTTATTTACAGCTGCATTTTGTCATCTTTATTTTATACAATAAATGAATGAACTGAAACAACGACGACCACAGTTGACAATGCAATCATACATGCAACAAACAGGCTCTAAACAGCACAGTCTTAGAAGCCAAAGACGCTTGAGAAAATATCACGATAATCGAGTTTTTAGCGCATTTGTTTCATTTCATCTGCATCATCAGTAAGGTCAGCATAAATCACGCGGCCCAGATTGTATCTGCTACACCAAGATGTGTAACTACTAGACGTGAGTCCATATCTCCTTTGCTGATATATCGATACAATATCAATATCCTTTGCTGCAGTGCTCTTTGGCCTACTCATATATTTCATTATAGCCAGCAAAGTAGTAAATGACGTCAATGTTAGTACATAACTTCCGTTTCGGACTAGCAGACATGTAGCGAGGTGTAACGACGTATCACATTGCCAAATAAGATACTCAATTTTACTCATATAATTGTCTGTCTTTAAATGACGTTCAAAAGTCGGAAAAAGTATGATAAAATATTGGAAAATTACCGATATTTCACATGTCACTGATACGATTTCAATATATCGAAAAAAAAACCTATATCTAAAGTGCCATACGATACCAATATTGATATGTCGATATCGGCAATATATCGACGATACTTTCTATATATCAACCAACCTCTAGTAACTCAACAACTGATGAATGGACAGTACGGTTATTTTGTACAGTTACTTTCGAGAGTCTTACGACATGACAGTCTCATAAAGGCTGAAGTTTGTTTATACTGAATTCATGTACGTTTACTGCCACTGTTGTTCCTTCAGCGACATCGAGAATAGAAACAGCGAGCTATTAATAACGTAAGCCGACGGTCGATGACGTCAACACATCGGGAGTCCGGAACAGCATCACGCTCAATGAATACCAATCCCACCATCACCTTGCCGTGGGCGTAACGTCATTGCAGATAATAGCAACTCAGCTTCTTGCGACGAAATCGGCCTCAACGCAACACTGTCCACTCCCAGCAACAGTTTCGGATGACGTGTCCGTATGGCAAAAATATCCAAGAGGCAACAACGGGAGAATGGATCGAAGAGGGAAATAGAGAACTGGGGATCTCCCGATTTTTTTTTGAAATATTACACGCAATTCCGGTAATTTTTCGTCTAAAATGTGGCTCTAAGTACGTTGCTCAATTCCCCAAATTAACAAAATCTTACTATTGTCAGTTTGGTACGACGGTAACTGGACATATTCGCTAGGATGACGTGAATAACTAACGGCATTACGTGAATTTACGTCAGCCACTGAGCCAAGCCATTCTGCAGCCGACAGCCTGCACGGTCATTCTTGTCTTCATTTAGTGTAAATTTTTATCTCGCCCACGGTAATGGGGGATATTCAGTTTGCTGCTCGTCTCTCTGTCTGCTCGGGACGCATCTCGTCTTGAAACTGCTGAACTGAAATTTTACACACGGGCGGGAGATCTGTCCTGTACACTGTGTCTGGCACTTCAGGTATGTAAAATTACGGAGTTTAGCGCACGTGCAACAACTGAACTGCTGCGTCAAGAAATAATAATAATGTCACGACAATTTCTAAGGCGCCGTAATGCGGTGACCGATTTAAGGGCGCTGAAACGCCAAACTTTCTTGCGCCCAACCTGGGGTCACTCTTACCAAATCGGACCAAATCGGAGATACTTATTATCAAAATCAGGATCATATGATAAGGTACAAATTGAAGACCATGTCAAAAAGATAATATATGGCCGGATTTGGTTCCAGTTGGTACTGTCACTTCCTCTATGAGAAGGTGATCGCTGAATCAATAAAACAATAGTAAATAATTAAAACATATGCGTATGCAAATAATGAACTTCAGGAAAATTGGACCAATGGGAGTTAGGCCTACACATTTCCAAATCGAACCATTATTGTAACTTTAGGCCTAAATGTGGCTGAATTGAAACGGCGGCTCATCGATGTCTGGTGCGGTCTTGAACAGTCAAAAAATTTTGACTAGGCTATTGACCAGTGGCGAGGAAGACTTCGAGCGTGTGTCCGTGCTAAGGACACTACGAGTACAGCTTGTGAACTGCCAATGTTGATTTCGTCCATATCTGTTACATTCAGTGCGACTTGTTTGACCGTTGCATCTTTAATTACGAAATCATACCAGCAACGTTGGCCAATAGATTCCTGTTCATTTTACAAGGTAGTCTACTTATAGATTTTGGATTTGGTGGTAGATTTTACAGTACACTTGGTGGCATTTACGGTATTTATGTCTGCAACAGTGAAAGAATTATTAAAATCAGACAGTATTAAAATGCTCAAATGAAGAAGGGTCCAGTTTTGTTGACTCGCAGTGTATATTGTTCGACATACGTTCAGTTACGTTGCGTTCAGAATTACAGCTATAGCGTTAACTTGTTTTGTTTCGCTGACAAGTAATAGGGTTTACGCTACATATCCGGCGACGGACAAACATCCCCAGCATTAAAACGACGGACGACCGGACGAATATCCATCATCATCATCATCGGTCGATCCGGCATTAAAACGGCCTACGACGACAACAACGTCGAGGAAGAGGGTGATGACTGAACCGACGCGACGAGGCATGTCTCGTTCAGGCCAAACTGACCGAAGGACAGTAATGCCAATGGCTGTACCCACGCCAATAAATTGGAAGGAAGGGATTTCATCGTTGCCGAGGCGGGTTTCAATTACGCTCAGGTGTAGTCTCTCCGCGACCCACCACACCGCTATATAGGATCATGATCGGCCATCTCGGACGGCGACCGGATGCAATAACGCGAGCGGAAAATTGCGCCACCGGATTTGCAGGCGATATGTCACGGCGACCGGGCCGCTTACATCAGAGGTCGTTGGTTGGTTGCCATGACCACCGTTACCATTGACGTCACCAGGGCAGCAGCAGCGGACAAACATCGATCCAACACTGGAGAGCCTACATTCTGGCACGTGCCCGGCGACACTGGGCCGACGACGCTCAGTAAATGTACACGATGACATGCAGGACGCTGCCACGGTCGACAGACATACAACACCCTATACTTGCCGATGATGGCTGCTGTTTAACCCTTTATAGCGCAGAGGTAATTATAGTGCTACCTCGAATAATACGAAGTTAGTACGCTGGCCGTTGATGGGTGGACTGTTACATTTGGCACGGCGAGAAAATGACTGGGCGGGGCCGCAGCCAGAGCAAGGTCCCTCCTCGCTGTACCAAATGCAACAGCCCACCCATCAATGGCCAGTGTACCAATCACCGTATTGCTGTATAACGGTCCGTTGCTCTGCAGTTGTAATATGCCCATTAAAGCGATAATTACGGGTACCTACCCACGATCAGGGCTACTATGGGCGGACGGGTACTGTTTCAGGCGCGTCACACCGTCTTTCTGTGGGTCCGTCCGTCCGTCCCCCAAAATAGCCTGATTTACTTCTAGTACAGACCAAGAGTCCAAGACGTTCTAATTCTAATCAATTCCAACGGCGGGTATATCTGCCTACTGTGCCTTGCACTGTATATTTTCTTGTTACCAACTGCGTCAGAGTATAATTAAAGCGTGGAGTTAAACCAAAATCAAAATACTGACTCCAAACGAAAAAGTGCACAGTCCAAAATGCGAAAAAAGTCACATGTTTCTCTCTACCAGGAACGTTCGGTGACACCAAAATATGTCAAAAATGCGTTTGCAGGCGGGATTCTGTCCCGGACGCCGCTGGGGGAGCTCACGACGCTTCCCTATACCCCCTTCCCCTAGTGGGTGTGGAGGGATCCTCGAGTTTCGGTTACCCCATGTTGTGGAGTTCAAAAAATCCTTAAATTATACTACGACCTGCCCTGTCTCATGTCGGTGTTGACTTTGTCTTATTATATCTACCAGTATGTCCTCGTTTTGTTTCTTGCCAGATCAGACGCTGAGCTGAAGTAACGAACCACCATCCTGGAAACAGGAAACACCATAGAGACTTTGAGGCAAACAGGTAAAAAATTGGGGCAAACCCCTCCCGAATGAGTGTCAAACTCTCGTTTGTAGTATAGGCCTACCACTAAGCGCCCACTCCACAAACAGGGCAAATTACCGACACCGAACTGACCGACCGATGCATGTTCAACTTAACTACAAATGCGATGATTAACATCAACGTAGTCGTCAACGCCATCATCATCATCATCATCATCATCATCATCATCATAATTACATATTATGTTATAATATAACAAATGGTGTGTGTGAGACTGCATGGTGCTGCCACTGCCATGATCCCAGTAGCATTACCGATCTATTCGGACAGCTTCATAATGACTGCTGTATCATCCGTTTTCCAGTAATCATGCTAAGTTATAAACAAGGTCACAAGGTTATAAACACACGTGACCAAACTAAACCTCGACGACGGTATAACAAACCAAACACAAGGTAAAATTATTTTTTAAATGTGAACGCAAGAACTGTATAACACAGGCACAACACATCGTTAGCTGCATTTACAAGTCGATCTTTAACCCTTTAGAGTCCACAGACAATTATAGTGCCACATCAAATAATATGAAGTTGGTACACTGGCCGTTTACGGGTGGGCTGTCACATTTGGTACAGCGAGAAGGGGCCTGGGCGGGCTGCAGCCCCGACCAGTCCCCTCCTTGCTGTACAAAATGTAACAGCCCACCTGTAAACGGCCAGTGTAATAATCACCGTATTGCTATATAATGGTCCGTTGCTCTGCGGTTTTAGTGTGCTTCTGCGTGTAATTTCAGAAAAAAAAACACTTTAGCTAAAACAAGTCAGTGCGGCCCGAACGGCTGACACTATAAGCCCCGCCGCTATCAGTACGCGTTAGCATACTACGAACAAACGAACAATCACCGAATCAGCGCCTCTGATTCGTTCACGATTATGGCACTTTATAAATTTACTTACTTACTTACAAACAAACAGAAGGACGCAGTGACGTAACTAGGATTGGGCTTGGGGGGGGCTCAAGCCCCCCAAAGGACGTCGCAGCCCCCTCAAACTGGAACGGTAATCGGTATTTTTTACACGGCTGTTTTGGACATCATGCTGCTGTAGGCTAATTGAAGATTACTTGTTTGTGGTATTTTGTGTCGTAGATATGATTGTAATAAGTCTGTCAACAACATGTAATTAACAAGAGGTGTGGCCGCCGGGTTCGGCCATCACGGTATGCCCCCGCCTGGGTGCTATAACATAGCTGCAATATTGCTCATGTCGTGGGCAACCTTACTACCAATTTTGATTATTCTACGACTATT
>Ga0209339_1000938_pt1 | contig 11620 bp, 7 predicted proteins | sample OlaalgELextract3_FD_187376 | JGI IMG/M metagenome (GOLD analysis project Ga0209339, IMG submission 187376) | Olavius algarvensis symbiont microbial communities from Tuscany, Italy - Type A ELBA extract 3 (SPAdes) (version 2) | ecosystem: Host-associated > Annelida > Digestive system >...
ACAGGATCTGAAACATCACCATCTTACGCTCCCCGAAGCAACAGACTTGGCTCAGAACCGCCCTCTGTGAAGGATGATGTCGACGTATGGCGCTACGCAATCGTGAGTTGCATGCCAGAAACGACGATGACGAGAATTCAACATTAGGCAGCTGGTAATAGTGTATTCTTTTCCTAATACTGTAAGAACAGTGTGCAGATGTTTTAGGAGGGAGTAGATGGTGTAAACAATGACCGGAGTGGGTAATCTTGGAGTAAAGTTTGCGATTGAGCATGTAAAATTTCGATACTGTAAAGTTGTGCACGGAAAATAACATTTCCTTATCTTTACATACCATGCCTGTGTATAGGGAATATATAATTATCGATAACAAATTACTGCACGAAGACAATATTTTGTGCAGGTTGACGTGGGCAAGTGAAGAATGAATGCTGAAAAGTTAAAACAGCTTGAAAACCAAGTTCGCATTGGTGGCAAGGTATCTACACTGTGTTGTGTAGAAAGCATATGATATTTTAGTTTTCTTTTAAATTTTCTGCTGGATTTGATGGTTAAGTTTCACATGATTAATGGTTGAATTACCAATATTTTAAGCATGTTTGGCTCATCCTGTTTGTGGGTCTGTAGGGCTCGGCACGTCGCAAGAAGAAGGTTATTCACAGAACAAATACGACTGATGATAAAAAGTTGCAGGTTTCTCTGAAGAAACTCGGTTTGACAACAATTCCTGGTATTGAAGAGGTAAAATGACTGGTATCGATACAGTATTATTTGTTGTATGCTGTATGCAGTTAATAATAATTATATAAACATTTGCAAATTATTTGTATACATCAGCTACAAGTGATGGCTGGCTGTTTTGCGACATTTGCAGCCATTCACAAGTGTAAATACTTAATCCAGCATGCTTACTGAGAATTATTAATTTCAATTTTTGCAAATTGAAATTTCATTTGCCCTCATTGGAGTCAAGTGAAAGAGCAGAGAACTCAAAGTATAATTGCCAGTTACTTGGTGAATGCTGTGAGTGCTTAAATGTTGGCTGTGCATCAGGAACTGCATTTGGCCAGTAAAAGTACTTCTCCAGCATTAGTACCATAATCTCCAAAGGTTTCTTTTGATAACCTAGGTAAATCTTGAAAATAACTGTGAAAATGGTTGTGTGTGTTTGCATATACTTGGTATTGCATAATGAATATAAATACTGAATGCCCTGAACATCTTGGTTAAATGCTGGTTCACCTGAATGGCCAGATATGCATTGGTATAGATAATGTTGATTTATATAGCGCATCGTCGTAGAAAAAACTCCAATGCGCTGGACACACTAGTACTTAGCGAACAAGAATGTTTTCGATGTACGTCTGAAAGACTCGTCACTACACGTCGGATCACAGAGGTCAGCCGACAGCGAATTCAAAGTCATCGGTCCAGCGACAGCGAAGGACCGACGAGCAAGTGAGCTGAGTCGGTAACGCGGCACAAGAAGTTGGTGACGACTGGCAGAGCGATTTTGGTATCAGGGTGACCACTCTCTAGACAGTGTGAAATTCCCTGACAATTCCATGACATTTCCCTGACGGCTCCCGGCACTCCTTCCCATGTTAAGTGTTACTCATATCATGCCGTTACTAGTGTTATTGTCACTGGTGTGGCTAGGAATGCAACAGTGCATGATCTGAAACCAAAACGATATGCACAAGCTGAGCAAAGTCAAGAATGGACACAAATATGCAGCTAACAGTAAAGCTACTTTTCCCTCACAAGATTTTTTCCCCGACATTTCCTTGACAGCTGTCAAATTCCCTTACATTTCCAGGTTTTCCTGACAAGTGGTTACCCTGTTGGTTGCCAGTGTCAGTCCGTCCATCATCCATCCATCCGTTGATTATCCCGTGCTCATGTGTTGAAAACCAAGTGGCCGTAGCTGAGTGTCCAAGTGGCCATGTCATCTCGCTTGAGTAAGTAAGTAAGTAAGTAAGTCTTAAATTTATATAGCGCATTACGCAACGCCTCTAATGCGCTACTGTACTGTAAACAAGCTCCAGCAATGAACGCTGTCATCTTGCAGCGGTCACTGTCTATTGACATCATCTGTAGTATGACACAAAAATTGAACAGGAGGCAGCAGTAATACACGGAAATGTGCCAGAATTCCGAAAGTGCACAATTGCAGGTCAGCTTTGTATCGCAGTGGTGATATTTTTGTTAGTTAATGTTAACTTTAGCATTTGTTTTGAAGGTGAACATGATAAAAGACGATGGTGAAGTTATACATTTCAACAACCCAAAAGTTCAAGCATCTCTTGCTGCAAACACATTTGCCGTCTCTGGACATGCTGAAATTAAACGTCAGTACTTGGTTTCACTATACTTGTGATGTTTCTAATGATTGCATTGATTTATTTATGGTATTAGTTTTTATAAATACAATCTCAGTATAGCTGTTAGCAGTAGGTCTGCCCCTAATGCAGTATAACAGTAATTTGTTAATGTTTACGCCGGTGTAAAATGGGTTTCTCATCTAGCAGGGGCGACATTTGCACTGATTAACGTGAAATTTGGCCAAATGTCAATTTTGTTGGTGCAGAAGTGTGGTATTACAGCACCAAATCCACCAAAATTTGGAAATTTGCCCCTGGCTGAATCACTTGCACGATTTTTACGAAAGTTTTTGCATTGATGAACCCTATAGGATAGGATCTTTTCTGTTTTACATTGATCTTTTTTTCAGTGGACATAACCAAGTTATAAGCATCTACCCTGGATTGGGGAATTTTTGCACAAATTTTCAAAAGCCGCGAGTCGCTAGGGTTCGAAATTTACCGGTAATATTGCCAATGTTACCTTACTGGTAATTTACCTGTAAGTTGCCAGTAATTTAGCGATAACAAACTGGTTAATATTGCAGTCACAGATTAGGATTAATGATGAATAATAGACCTCAGACTCCCTGTAATTCACAATGGTGATGCAGTGCTAATTTCACATTGTAATTTCCATTAAATTACCTGTTATGGTACTTATGGGTTTGATAGGCCTCTTCTCTATCCTCAGTAAAGTTTGCTGATAGTCATGTCTGTTTGTTCATGAGTTTGCAGCTGTGTCTCTTGTTGTCTAATCAATAGAAAAATGTTGTCATTTAGTTATGTTGCTAGTTAAGTTTCTCACATGTATAAGAGAAATAAAGTAGTAGAATTAAAGTAGAAGTAGTAGAAATAGAAGTAACAGTACCAAATCTGTATTACTTTTATTAACATTAGTGATGAATGATGAACTACATAAGTAGACAGCAATAAACATCCAGTTACGCCTGCCATCGTGGCACAGTGGTAAGTCACTGCGCTGCAGTGAGCATGGCCTGTCTAATGCTGGGTTTAGAGATGCTTGGTATTAGTTGCTGCTTGAACCACTGATAACAGATGGCATCCTGCTGTATATGCTGGTCGGTCATTAATGGCTCTGTTCATATGCGCTGCTAAATTTGACCCTGGGCCCCATGGCATGAGGTGCGTTAGAACTAAGGCCCGTCCATCATGCAGTAGGTATTAGCCAACAGAGAAACAGTGGTTATAGGCCAAGCAGTCTAAATATTATGGCACAAGGTCTCTCCGCTTTTCTCTCCCGTTCCCTCCCTTAGTCTTTATATGCATCTGTCTTTAAAAACGGAGGTCACATAACAACTACACTACATACACCATTAGGCCAACCTGATGGTGTCATGCTAGAGGACACTAGTCCTATTTCTGGGGTTGCACATTGGGCCAGCCTGTGAGGCAGGCCTTAGCACTGGCAAGCGAAGGAAGCATATGCCCCATAGGAGAAAGATAAGAAAGATTCAACATCCAGTATTTGGAGTATCTATTCACCAGACTGGATGAGTTGTCAGCAACACTAGTTACGGCCGATTTTGTGCTTCATACGCCCAAAAATACTGTAAAATTTCTCATAGAAAATTACTGGTAATTTACCGAAATTACGTTACGGTAATTTACTGTAAATTACGGGTAATATTACCGGCACTGCGAACCCTACTAGTCGCAAAACTAGTTCCACTGCCTATATCACTGTGAGAAGTCTGGTGGGGATCATATGTCGCATGCTGGCTGTAGACAAAAATTGTGATGTTTTTTATTTGTTTCTTTGTCATGCTTCATAGCACAAAGTTTATGAAAATGAATCACTATTATTAACCAGTGATAGTTTCACAATAATTTTGGTGCCTTTGCATCGGGAACGTTTCTAGTTGTGCGCCTGAATTAAAGTTTTCTGTGCAACCTCAAGATTTCCTTTTAGTGGCAAATGTATAGTTGTATACCAAAACTCTAAAAATTTTGACAGTTTTGGAGCATTAGCCTATACCACTTCACTGACAAGTTGAAATTTGACACGGGAGCCAACTCTAGGTTCCCTCCGTCATGTCAAATTTCACTTTTATCTGTGCAGAGGTAATGGGTTTATGGCTCCTAAGCCATCAGAAGTTGGAATTTTGCCTATGGATACATTTCCAGTAATTGCGAATCCCTTGCACAATTTATAACAGAATTTGGCGCATTGATTGACTGTAGCAAGTAGTATGACATATGACAAATGACCCCCATCACATGGTGGCTGTTTTTAAAACAAACAAAAACTAGAACTCACGGCCGACAGGACATTTAAATGGTCGGAAAAGAGGAAATGCACAACAGTCATGACACATCCAGTTATCCCTAGCATTTGTAAATGTATTAAGGTTGTTATATGATACTACTCTGGACACGAACCCATGCCCAACCTCAGTTGCATGTCTGTCTGTTAACCACTAAACGACATGGGTCCACTGTGCTATAAAACAAGATTTCATAGCTAGCCTACGGTGATGTCTTGTTGTGTATATTTTGTGTAAATTTGTTATCTGTAATTACAGAGATTACCGAGATGTTGCCGACAATACTAAGTCAGCTGCGGGCAGAAAACTTCTCATCTGCATTAAAGAAACTTGCAACATCTGGCGGTTGGTTTAATTCACATTTGTGTTGTAGTTGTGTTAAGTGTACTTAGTGTACTGTATGCTGATAGAAACTTGACAGATTTTAGAGCATGCTTTCATTTGTGTAGCAGTGTTGTGCATCATACTGTCAAAAGAGAGTTCTAGACTTTGGTTTGGATATTGGTATGGTAGTGGGTCTAAGCACAGACTTTAGTCGACAGCTTTTTATCGCGCGTCAGCATACTGACGCTCGCGCGTCAGCATGATGACGCGCGATATTGACATAGGAATTCTGTCCATCTGTTCGTAACGTTCCGGTATTGGATGAAAACGGCTTAACATATTGTCATAGTTTTTTCACCGTACAGTAGCCCAATGTCTAGTTTTATCAGCATCAAACATCTTCACAAAATTCCGACGGGGTTACCCCCTGAGGGTCCTAAATACAGGGGGGTGTAAAATTTTCACGATTTTCTACCAATAAATTGCTATATCTCATAAACGATACAAGATAGCGTAAGAGTTACTATGGAGGCTGAATAGGAACTCGTAAGCGATCTATCTAATGGTGCCATTTCCAATGACCTTGAACAAACCCTGACCTGTTTTCAAGGTCACACCACTCTATGATGCTAAATATCTCACAAACGGCTACAGATAAGGCCATAGTAACTAAAGAAGGCGAATAGGAAATCGCATTCAAGCTTTTGAATGGCACTGGTTTTAATGACCTTGAGTGACCTTTAAGCCAGATTTCAAGGTCACAGTATTATCAACATCAACTCGCAAATGGTACAAGAGAGCTATAGTTACAATGGCGGACTAATAGAAAGTCATATATGGTCTATCGAACTGTGCCATTTTCAATGACCTTGAACAACCCCAAACCTAGATTTCAAAGTCAGGCCATTATTTGACGCTGAATATCTCCGAAATGGCTAAAGATACGGCCATAGTTACTATGGAAGGCGAATAGGAAACAATACCCAAGCTTTCAAATGGTACCACTTACAATGACCTTGAGTGACCTCTAACCCACATTTCAATGTCACGATAATATTTAACGTCATATATCTCGACTAATAGCAAGTCGTGTATGATCTATCCAATGGTTCCATTTCCAGTGACCTTGAGTGATCCTTAACCTACATTTTAAAGTCACGTTGTAATATTTAGGCCTATAGATGCTCTTAACGTATTGTGTGTGCAGCTGACGCGCGATTTGTTTACAATCGCTAAGTTCTTGTACTTCTGTGGCAGACAGGACATTAAGTGGTTGGAAAAAGTTTAGAGAGTTGACCACTTTTTGACAGCTGGGGCTATGAAGGAGAAGTTGTGCACTGTACAGCTTTGTGATGACCAGCAGTGAAAATGCAGCCAGTGAAGAATGATAACAGTTATTGTATTGCATGGTGGACATATAACGTGGTGAGGTGGGTGGTCCCACTCCTGGACGAAGAGGGTCAAATGAGTTTTGTTTTTAACGTACACTGTACAGGATGCACCAAAAACAGTAGCCCCCTGTGATCTCTTGCTAATAATTGCACCAGTCATCTTCATTTATCATCACTGTTGACTTGCAGCACTAGATTGCTTAGCGCCTAACGATGCCATCGGCCGCCATAGTGAGCAGTTTTGAGCCAGTGTGAGGTTGACAGACTTCAGGTCATTCTGTACAGTCTTGAGTCATATGATACGAGAACTTCCTGACTGTTCGGTCTTTCCAACCCTGTACAAATACAATCTTCTTGGCATCTACACTGTCGTTCATTCGTGCTATATGCATGAAGAGGCAGAGATGCCTAGAGTTGGCGGTTGAGGTGAGAAGTGACTGACTGGTACTCCACTGAACTTCTGCATTGGAAACAAACTGGTACCAGTTGATACCATGCAGCCTCCGCATCCGCCATTGATAGAGAACGTCAATTTTCCATGTGTCATCCTTGCTGACTGCAGAGCATTATGAGCAATACAGGAAGATTGCTAAAATGCATGAATTGTTTAACTTCAGTTTTGTTGCAGTTGAGATGCATAACTTCCATATCTGGTTATCCAAACTTACGTGGCTGTGTTGGTAAACTTTGGTAAAGACACTGTGCCGGAGGATATCTGGACTGCTGCGAGTTGATAAGTGAATCAGGGCACCAATGCAAACACTCTTCAACCACAGCAACATCTTGGCATGAACTGCGATGACACTTCACTTCTGGCTGGAGAGAAGCTGCCTCCATTGCCATTACCTGCAATATGGGAGAAAGAAGCTCCAGGAGTGCAGCGGTAGGCAGACGTCATCGGCAAAGTCGAGATCGCAGAAACTGATGTTCTTCCCAAATGACATTCCATTTGGGCTTGATCCCACCGTTCTTTCTAGGAGCTAGACAACATTGGTAGCCAGTGAATCCGCAGCCAACACATATCCGTGGCGGACCAGCTCAGCTTCTTGTTGAATTGGGTTGAGGGAGTGTGTAATGGCCAGCAAAGGACACTGTGAACTTGTGTTCATAATTGCCGTGCTTCTTAGTCTAATGACACTTACTCCACCGTTATTAGTTACGGCAATTTTTGGTAGTGTTAAAACTGTTCGGTTGTCATGCTTAAAACAGCATAATTTCATCATTTTTGTGGATATTAAAACAACTGCACATATGTAAGGGTATGTAGTATGCAAAATTTTCTGTGATAGCTGCACAGAGTTTTTGAAAAAAAATTGCATAATCCTTTGGGCCAGTTTTTTTGTACACCATGTATATTAAGCTTTTTATGTACACTCACCTTTTACTGTTTTTACTACTTTCTATCTTAGTGAAATATTTGGCTTAATTCTCATTGGAAGTTGATGGAATGTGTGGATAATTGACATGATGCAGGTGCTGCCGACGGTGACAAAGCTGGAATAGCAGAAGCAGAAGAAGATGAAGAAGTTCCTGGTATGTGATAATAATTAACAATGTTACTTATTATGTCTCCACCATTCTAGACTGGCCAGAGGCACGTTTTCTACCTGGCCATTCATCCATTTGCTTGTTTCTCTGTTACTGAACTTGTGAACAAGTTATGTGCATCATACTGTTGAAAGATAGTTGTAGACTCTGCTATAACTATAGATATCAGTCTTGGGTCTAGGCACAGAGTTAGCTCACAGGTTTTGCTTCCACAGCAGATGCAACATGGCAGTAGTTTGAACAAGAATCTCAGCTGTTGCCGAGAGACTGCACGACGCTTCGTGTCATTGAATATTTTGCTAAGTCGCTCAAGATCATTCGAAATGACATTGTTGAGTAGGGCATGAGTAAGTCTCTATTAGTATTTCGTTGAAACTGCCTGTATCTCGTACCGTTTCTGAGATATTCAGCGTCAGAGAATGGCGTGACCTTGAAACTGGGGTTAGGGGTCATTCAGGTTCATTGAAAACGGCACAGTTCAGTAGATTATATACAACTTTCTATTGGTCCGCCATTGTAAATATAGCTCTATCATGTACCATTTTTGAGTTATTTGACACTGAATAATATGGTGACCTTGAAATCTGGGTTACAGATCACTCAAGGTCATTCAACACTGGTACCAGTGGTGTAGTATGTAGGGTGCATGAGGAAAATGCATAATATTTTTGCACATGATTTGTTAGTGATCTGTACGTAAAAGCTGCCCGATCGTGTTATAGTCAAGCAATACGAGATGACCAAAAGCGTCATGGGCCTGTGCAGTACTTGTTTTACGTTTTTCAAATCATAACATTTTACGTAGATCACAGCTTCTATAGACATGCGAACAATCTCTGAAAGAGCTTACAGCGGGAAAGGAAACTGAAGGCCAATGGCAGCTGCTAAATGTTTGAATCAAGAAATCGGCACACTATCGAGAAAAAATGCAATTACGCACCCCGTGTCGCAAATTCCTGGCTACGCCACTGACTGGTACCATTCGAAAGCTTGGGTGCGGTTTCCTAGTCGCCTTCCATAGTAACGATGGCTCTATCTTGCATCATTTCCGAGATAAACGTGAGATATTGGTCGAATGGTGCCATTTCCATTGACCTTCAATGACGCCTCACATATATGTCAAGGTCACAATATTTTCAACATCAAATAACTCGAAAATGGTACATGATATAGCTATAGTTACAATGGGAGACTAACAGAAAGTCGTATATGGTCTATTGAATGGTGTCATTTCCCATGACCTTTGGTGACCCTTAACCCAGATTTCAAGGGCACAGCATTGTTTGACGTTTAATATCTCTAACAATGCTAATACTGTTCTTTATGTTATTACTAAAGACTTAGAAGCCGAGTACATTGATGGGGCGTAACGTTGAGCTATCTAATATACTGATTAGTTCTTGTTTTGTCAGGCTGGCCTTCCTCCAAGAAGGCCATCCCTTCTGATGACGAACAACAAGGCCCAAACGACAATGTGAAGACCAGTATCAAAGAACTAAGACCAAAGCAGGACCAACTGTAGAGTTTTATCTTTATCCGACTCTAATTACAGCCTTAATCCACTTAATCAAACCCGAATTGATTAGGTGAGGTTGAATCGAATAGTGTATGTCCAAACTGAGTTGTAACTTGGTGTGTGGTAACTATTACGCATATTGTTATATATAAAATATTTATTAATAAACAATTACAACATATATGACTTGACAATAAGACTGGCACTGTATATTCTATAATACAGTTTAATCTAGGGTAGGCTCGAGCCATGCAATGCGTGCGGGCGATGCTTGGATCGAGAAGCTAGCAATGTTCATCTCAAGAAGATGCGATCTGTATCGTTGATCCACTGTCTTCCGAACATGTCGCCATCGTCGTCGACTTCCACTGGTTCACAGATTGCCACCTGGAGGCGATCTTTAACATGAACACGTCAAGATCAGCTACGACCTCTGACCACCAGCATTTCTCACTAAACCCGGTTCAGCGCAATATTCTTCCGCACCGTCAATCACAACTGTCTGATCTATCAGACTTCATATAACGACATCTTTGAAGTCTGTTCTACAAATACGGTGACTTTATCTTTATCACCAAATGTTCAAACGGTGCTTTCACCAGTTTAACTCTCTGAATGTCAGTCACGTGACCAATCATTCTTCGTTCTCATTGGTCAATTGCCTTGTAGCTGACGTAACCGTTAAGGTAGGTCATAAGTATGTAAATGTAATATACACAGACATCAGTTGTTGATCCTCGGTGAAATCATCGATGGAGAATCGATGACAGTGACTGTCCTTCAATGCAAAGCTAGCACGCAACAAATAGGCCTCCTACACATTCTATCTAGCTAGCCAGAGCTAACTAAATTATATAATGAAAATATTGGTGGGCATCCTTACACCTTTACACCAACGTTGCAGAATGTTTTGAGACTACATCAGTGGTCATATTTATCAGAGTCCTTCACGGAATGCCTTTGATTTCCCTTGTTTAGAATAATGTTTAAATTTGAAAAATAGAATACATAAATTGTCGCTTATATGTATTGTAGACTTGGTCGAGAACTTTGACGAGGCATCAAAAAATGAACTTGCATGAAACTCGTTATGCCAATTAAGACAATAACATTTGAAGTGATGACATCTCGTCCCATGTGTCTCGCTGGCAGCCCAGAGTAATAACGGCGTTGGGTCTGGTATCACTGGCGAATACTTCTATCAACTGCTGGAATATATTACATTCAGAAGTTGATTTTGCATGTCATTTACCCTGAGTGCTTGTGTTTGACTGTTTATGATTATGTAATGACATGTTGGACATTTGGTCAGTTTAGTTTTAAAATTATGTGCACAGTTTGTGCTCATGCATGATGGTGGTGTTCTAGCTCTAATTTTTATAGCTGTTATGTTGTATTGCTGAAGTATCACTTAGATCCATAATCATATGGCTAGCATATTTTCTGTTGCATACAATACGTTACATGTAAATGATGAAAGGAATTGTGCAGATTATGGTGATATATTTAACATATTCTTAAGTGGTCATCATAAACATTCACAATGAAACCAAATTGTGCCTCTGTAAAATCTTATTAAAATTTAAACTTATAATAGACACTTGAAATTTAACAAATATGTGCCTTATTACATAATGTCCAAAGAATTTCTTGCTGAATTCAGTAAACAGTACACTGACATCTTAACTGGACATTTAAACTTTTTGTTGGACAAAATTATACTAATTTAATTATTGAAATTTTTCTCTGATAATGGTGCTTGTTAGGTTATTTCATGAACTTGTTTGCATCATTACTAGTATGATTCTGGTTCTACTGTTTGGCTGTCTGCTCAGTGGCAAAATGAGATGGTATTTCACAGAATGGCAGCAACTTTAATGCCCTGTGAATTAATTACTGTGCAGATCATGTCATATAATGCTGCTGTTACCAGTGTGTGTGTTCAGTACTAAACCATTTTTGTTCATGGAAGACTTACATATTGAATATTTTCATTTATATTTGTCAACCATTTGTACTGAATTTGTTATTTTGAAACTTTCTGCAACAGAACTGGTACATCAAGTCATAATCCTCTTGAGTTTGTCAGTTGCTGCTCATGCAGTCTGCTGCAAATGTTTTCATTAGTGGTCTACAGCTTCATACTGTGATTCAAGCCAGTTTTTTTTTCAATTTCAGAGGCAAGAAAAA
>Ga0209339_1000939_pt1 | contig 11619 bp, 8 predicted proteins | sample OlaalgELextract3_FD_187376 | JGI IMG/M metagenome (GOLD analysis project Ga0209339, IMG submission 187376) | Olavius algarvensis symbiont microbial communities from Tuscany, Italy - Type A ELBA extract 3 (SPAdes) (version 2) | ecosystem: Host-associated > Annelida > Digestive system >...
AATCAACGAGCGCAATGTTGGAACGTCTTCGGCTTCCTGTTTTATGATACAAGCAGCAGTGAATCTGTAAGAGTAAGAATCTGTACTAGAGTCTAGATGTGATAGCCTACATTGCTTGTTAGGGCTATAATCGATAGATATTTATATTAATCAACATGAATGTAACAAAATGTAATGCCCTTCAAAATGCAATGCATCCAGTGACCCTCACACTCTGCCCCTTTAGCCTCTTTTCCCCACCAGTACAAAATCCTTAAAAAATGCCCTGAACAATAGGCCTATTATACATAATTTTCAACAGAGCTTTTGCCTATTTCCAGTTTCACAGAAGTCAGACCTAGCGAGCGAGAGTGAGCGAGATTTTTTTGCCAAGCGAGTGAGAAAAGTAAATTGTAGTGACTCCCAGGTCTACTCCTGACCCTAACTGACCCACGAGGTGGGCAATTTTTTTTTTAAATGGCCGACAGGGACCCTGTTCTAACCGACTCACGAGGCAGGCATTTTTTTTTGAAAACTGGCACTATCCCATACTCCACGGTATCTGACCCACAAGGCGGGGTCCTGACCCTAACCGACCCACGAGGTGGGCATTGTTTTAAAACTGGCCAACGGGGACCCTGTCCTAACCGACCCACAACGCAGGCATTTTTTGAAAACTGGCACTATCCCGTACTCATGACCCTGCCCGACCCACTAGATGGAGTCCTGACCCTAACCGACCAATGAGGCGGTCAATTTTTTTAAAACTGGCCGACAGGGACCCTTTCCTAACCCACCCATAAGGTCGTCATTTTTTGAAAACTCGTACTAACCTGTACTTATGACCCTCTCTGATCCATGAGGCGGGGTCCTGACCCTAACTGACCAACGAGGCGGGGAAATTTTTTTTGAAAACTGGCAGACATGGACCCTGTCGGCCGGTCGACAGGGACCCTGTTGGCAGGTCGATGTAGTATTTCTGACCAGTTCTGACTATACAAGTTTTTGCACCTCGATATTAAGAATCCTACTGAAGAATATGAAGCAAGGTATCTGATCAACAGCTGCTGTGTCTAATTGTGTAGTTGTTGTATGTTGGAAATGTGTTTGTTGACAGAATTCAGTTGTAGCCCACTTTGTGTCCATAAAATTGCCAGTTTACTGCAAGAAACTGATGGACTTTATGATTGTTTGTTTATTATTTAAGGATGTTTCGAACCTGCAGCAAGCATTAGAAGCTTACACCCGGCGTGAAATACTTGACAGGGAAAACTCATACAACTGTGAAAGGTTAAATAATTTTTTGAAGAAACGTGTATTACAGTGCTGTGTATTAGTAGTGTAGTGTGTATTAGTAGTGTAGTGTGGTGTATAGTGTATACCTGACAGTATTTTATGTAGAAGTTTGAATTTTAATTTATTTTGGTCATTATTGTTACTAATGAAATTCTTTTGGTTGTATTGCTCAAAATCTGTTTTTTTAGTTCCACTGTGACCAAAGGTCATCAGAGCTGATGAGTTGACTGGGTTGTTTGTAAACCTTTTGCTGTAATTGTCTCTTGTCTGTCTGATGTTGATGAAACATGATCTGAATAATATGAGTGTAGTTGCACAGTGGATTTTGAATATTTGCATAATTTGTGCTAATGAGATCAGACACCCTTAAACAGCGTAACTATTTAAGCCGAGAGGCTGTAGTTTTAGCAGATGCATGCTGATTTCTCATTTTTTTGCAAGTGATTACTGATTAGAGTGTATTGTTCACAATGTAGTGTTGAAGAGATTCATTCAGTTGGTGCAATCAATAACATAGAAACTTCTTACTTTACACAACTGAAAATATGTTACCTAATGACAACATTTCGATGTTTGTCGGACGTCTTGATCACATCTTGATTGTTTACACCTCGCCAAGGAAATGATCTCGGTCATGGTGGAGGAGGATGAGATGTTCATCTCCCATGATGTGGTGTCACTTTTCACTAACACGCCTGTAGATCTGGCTCTACAAATTATCAGGGAATGGGTGGAAGGGGATACGGAGCTTCATACAAGAATGCGCCTTACTGTAGAAGACATTATGGACTTATTGAAGTTAATAGTGACAACTACATACTTCTCTTCAGGGGCGTCATATACCAACAGATGTTCGGTGCTGCTATGGGGAGCCCAGTTTCCCCACTTCTAGCCAATTTGTTTATGGAATGGCTGGAGAAGCAGGCTATTACCATGACACCGGTTGAATGCAAACCAAAATTTTGGAAGCGGTATGTGGACGATGATAGAAAATGATAAAGACTGGTCAAGTGATGAACCTTACGGACCACATTAACACCATTGATCCCACTGGCACCTTACGGACCACATTAACACCATTGATCCCACTGGCAACATCAAGTTCACCTACGAAGAAGAGGAGGACAAGCAAATCCCATTCTTGGACACTCTTCTAGTCCGCTCAGTAAGTGTGGCTACCCTCCCTGGACCATCGATAGGGTCAAACAGGACATAGTGGAGAAATCTTTAAAGGACGAAGCAAAGAAAGCAAAGAACACGAGGCTGTCACAAAGGTATGGTTATCTTGCCATATGTGAAAGGACTGAACGAGGCATTTGCAAGAATTCTGAAATTTCACGGCATCGCCACAGCTGACCATCCTCACCAAATGCTACGGAACTTTGTGGTTCATCCGAAGGACAAGGTCAAGGATGAAGAGAAGACCGAATTGGTCTATTGTGTCCCTTGCAAGAACTGCTCCAGCTCTTATGTTGGAGAGACAGGCAGGAAGTTCGGTCTGAGGATCAAGGAAAATAAGAAAGAAGTGGACTCTTTCACAGCTGGTACACAGACCCGAGCCTCCAAGGCAAGGGAGAGCAGTGTAACTCACAAGTCAGCCATCACAGACCATGCAGTGGAAGAGAACCATGTCATCGACTGGGACAAGGCAAAAGTGGTCGACAGAGAGGCACAGCGACAGACCAGATGGATAAAAGAGGCACTTTGGTTCAGGAAGACACCGATGTGCATGATCTTACCAACTCAGCCACACATGGGACCAGGTGATTTCCAGGTCACGTGCTCCATCGAGCTGTAAACAATCAAGACGTGATCAAGATGACTGACAGACATGGAAACGTTGTCATTAGGTAACATATTTTCAGTTGTGTAAAGTTAGAAGTTTCTACCTTATTCACAATGTAGTTCTCATGCATCATGCTTTATAACCTCATCTGACAACAGCTGTTTTTGATTGCCTGTGTCTGTTGCTATATTAGTGTTTTTACCATTGGTTATAGCTATTGGTGTGAAGCTTTCAGGATAGATCAGCACTGGTATTGTGATGATAGCGAGGTGGCAGCACCCTGTAATGGGATGTGGGACAAGGTTTGCCGTGTCATGTCTGTTGCCACTTGTTGCATACTATTTAATAGTTGAACACTGCAGTGACAGATGCTGACGAAATGTGTCTCATGATTGACATGATAACATGATGAAGATACGTAACTATTGGTTATTTGCACTTCTGCTTGTGACTTTGTACTTGGCTGTATTAACAGACTGAATACTCGGCTTAGAATGTAGTTGCCATGTTCTTATGCAACTAGCAGTAAAAGCAGTACAGTGTGAGTAAAAAAAACTGGACCCTTTTTCATTTGAGCATAACTTTGGCAAGTACTGTCCAATTTTAATAATTCTTTCACTGTTTAATTGACTGTAACAAAGTGTACCATAAAAATCTACCACTGTACCTCAAATCTGCTAGTGCACTACCTTGTAAAATGAAAAGAATGCATTGGCCAACGTACCTGGCATGATTCCAGAATCACAGGCAGCGCTAATGCGCTGCACTGTTGTAAGGCCCATGCTAAAATCAATGGGAAAATCGAAAATTCGACCCCCTGTAAAATCGTAACCCATGAAGATTTCAATTTGAAACACGGCACACGTGATTACGTCGCGGACGCCATCCACTGTACAACTTTCGGGTCGAATCGGCCTAGCGGGGGCTTCCCCCCAAATAGGGGAAATATAACACTTTTGTGACTTTTTGTTATACTGGTTTTTTTTCTCGATCCTGCCCCGAGGTCGAACCGTCGCACTGATCGTTACGACGAATGGCTCAAATGACGTGTTTCCGCCCAAGGACGGTCCTTCTGGGGGTCTGGACGATGGGTGACGTCATATGGGGAAAATATTCCCCAAAAACTCCCCAAAAGGGGCGTGAATAGGCAGTTTTAAGCCAAAACGCCAAAATCTTTACATCGCAATATCTCCGGAACTATTAATCCGACGAACTGGCGATTTGAGGTCGGAATTCAGACCACGAAAGGCACTTCGTGGGTGGTCCGCCATTGCCCCAAAGCAAATACAACATAGCTGACGGCCGCCATCTTGAAAATCGATATGACGTCATATTTCAGCGGCGGATGTTCCGATTTGGACGAAAATCGGCAGTTGGATGCAGAATGACACACCGATTACGGCGAAATGGTCGAGATCGAAACTGGAAGTAGAATTCCAATATGGCGGACGTTTGTATTTCGAAACCGGAAGTAGTTATATCTCAGCCCCCAATTGAGATATCTCAACGAAATGTGGTTTGCTGATAGACTTTGACCTTCTGAAGGCAGTGACATTAACAAATACGAAACCGGAAGTAGTATTTAACGGTCGCGGCCACCATCTTGAGAAACGGATATGATGTCATATAACCGCAGTGGGTGCTCCGATTTGGATGAAATTCGACAGCCTGATGCGGAAAAACATGCAGATTACGGCGAACTGGTCGAGATCGAAACCAGAAGTAGAATTCCAATATGGCGGACGTCTGTATTTCGAAACCGGAAATAGTTATATCTCAGCCGCCAATGGAGATATCTGGACGAAATTTGGTTTGCTGGTAGACTTTGACCTTCTGAAGGCAGTGACGTCAAAAAATACGAACTGGAAGTAGTATTTAGCGGTCGCGGCCGCCATATTCAGAAATGGATATGACGTCATATTTCCACAGTGAGTGCTCCGATTTGGACGAAATTTGGCATACTGATGCAGAATAACTTGCAGATTACGGCAAACTGGTCGAGATCGAAACCGAAAGTAGAATTCTGGTAGAATTCTAATATGGCGGACGTTTGTATTTCGAAACCGGAAGTAGTTATATCTCAGCCGCCAATGGAGGTATCTCGACGAAATTTGGTATGCTGCTAGACTTTGACTTTCTGAAGGCAGCGACATCAACAAATACGAAACCGGAAGTAGTATTTAGCGGTCGCGGCGGCCATCTTGAGAAATGGATGTGACGTCATATTTCCGCAGTGGGTGAACCGATTTGGACGAAATTCGGTAGGATGATGCACAATAACATGCAGATTATGGCGAACTGGTCGAGATCGAAATCAGAAGTAAAATTTCTATATGGTGGACGTTTGTATTTCGAAACCGGAAGTAGTTATATCTCGGACGCCATTTGAGATATCTCAACAAAATTTGGTTTGCTAATAGACTTTAACCTTCTGAAGGCAGTGACATCAACTGATACGAAACCGGAAGTAGTTTTCAGCCGTCGCGGCCGCCATCTTGAGAAACGGATATGACGTCATATTTTCGCAGTGGCTGCTTTGTTTTGGACGAAATTCGGTAGACTGGTGCAGAATAATGTGCAGATTTCGGGCAAGTGGTCCAAATCGAAACCGAAAGTAGATTTCCAATATGGCGGACGTTTGTTTTTCAAAAACGGAAGCAGTTAAATCTCAGCCATCAATTGAAATTACGTCACGACTTCGACTTGATCTCCGACCAGTGTTGACGGGAAAGATATTCGTCTGATTGCCAGCGTCTCTTCTTGAACCCGGCTCGACACGATATTCTTCCGCACCGTCAATCACAACTGTCTGATCTAACTATCAGACTTCATATAACGACTTCTTTGAAGTCTATATCACAGAAACAGTGACTTATCACCTAATATTCAAACGGTCAACAAACTCCCAAACAATGTCACGTGACCAGCTGAAAATCCGTTATTCCAATTCATAAGTATGTAAACGTTCAGACATCAGCTGACGGATCCCAGCAAAACCAATAGACGATCACCGGCAGCGACAGTCCTTCAACGCAAAGCTAGCATGCAACAAATAGGCCTTCCTATTAGTGCCAGCAATTAAAGGAGATATGTATATTAATACACATTGTAATTATAGCCAGCCAACGTTAATTAAATTAGACAACGAAAATATTGGTGGGCATCTAACACCTTTACAGTGTGGTCGACCACAACCCCAACATGAGTCAATGATGCCACTGCTGTCACTTCCTCCGTTAAATGTTTTAACCCATTAAAATTCTGTCCTGTCAGGAAACATCTTCAGAAAGTGGTTTGCTTCATATTTTTTATTTATTCACAAGAATTTAATAATAATGTGATCTTCAACGGTAAATCTTATTGCTGTAACAAGACTTATAATGACGTCCGGTTGACATCGCTGCTAGCAAAGAATGTTTAAGAAGAATACAAATTACTTTTATGCTGTTAGAGTTAGCATTTCATTAGCTATTTTGTCTGAAATTTTCATTCATATTGGTTACTTTTTCAGAAAACAAAGTGAGTGTTTTGTTCTGAACACAGCGTAATTCTTAAAAGTATTGTTCAGAGAAAACAAACAATCTAAATATTTATTTTTACCTATCATACGACTGTAGAATGACCATCTCATAATGCATAAATGTAGACGTAGTCGAAAGGTAAATCACGACAACGTAACTGGAGTTCTTTCACAGACTCATACCGTTTATAATGAAACACTTTCCTGTACACATCATTCCAACATACGCATTTTGTTTTGATAAGATTAGAGCACCAATACAATAAGTGAGCATATATACACAGACAGAATGATTTAACTAGCAGCTGTAAACGCACAATTTCAGAAACAGCCACAGCGCTGGGATAGAATATTACAAGCAGAGTATAATTACGTTTAATAGCAGTACAATCAACCGCAACTGCGCACTTAACACTAAAGTTTATTCCTAAGTACTTAAAATTATGCATCTACAGCAGTGACAACCACTCAACCTACAGCTATCTTCACAACCTGGTCTCCTTTCAACCCCATCGCAGTACCCGTTCCTCATCTGCTGTCACCCTTTCTCGCCCACCAACGACATCCTCATTGAAAATCACAGATCATTCATTTAGATCATCATTGCATGACCTCGTCTTATGAAATCAACTTCCCGACTCGCATCATCAGCCTCACCAGTCTTGTCTCCACTCACCTTCTCATTCACTGGTCAAGCCGTCTTTGTTATCATTACCACTCGAGTTGTCAGGTTTTCCACAAAGACAAAGATACAGAGTGTGACAAGTACTCAGTCCAAATGATGTACAGACATATCGACATACGACATTGGTAAAATATTTTATTGCCTGTGACTGTGCCATACTGCCAAAACGCGGCAGTAATGATGAACATTTGAGTACTTCAACTAGCCTCATAAAACGCACAGTAGCAGCTGAATACAAGAAGCTGATAACTCGACTTGTAGCCACCTGACTAGCCTTTTGCTGAGTGCTGCACTGTACTGAAATTAATACTTGACAAGTCAAATTACCCGCTTATTGCACCGACCGCATTGCGAGTTATCATGTTCATCTGAAAATGCTACTTTTTTGGCATCGTGACAGTGACCAACTGCTGGTATAAAGTTAATTAGAATGTGCTGATTTCATTTTTAATGTTGAACGCAAAAACATGGTAACTCCGGTTATCAAATTATTGCTGTAAACCCTTCAAATGTAAGTCACGTAAGAACGTCCGGGAAACAGCGAGGGAAAAGGAAAGTCCTGAGACACTATCTGAAACCGCAGAATTGTCTGTTATTGTTATGCAATTGCTGTCAAAATATTGCTGTGTATTGTAGGTTACTATGGCGAGTGCTTTGTTGGTGCTGTTGCTGACGTGGACCGTGATGGAACTGGTATCTGCTAGTGAGTAATACACTTGCAAGATAAACAACGAGTATCCTAGACAGAACAAGAATTTCGAATTTTATGAATTATTGTTTTTTTTAAATTTACCACTTTTTAAACGAATTTTACTATGTCCACGGGTTAAAGAAATAAACTTCAATTATTAGCATCTCACACTTTTTGCCTCTGCAATATCAGGGTTGGTAAATATCGTGATCTTTTCGAAAATATGAAAATATCGAAAACATAAAAATATCATGAAATTTTTTTATATACATAGGATATTTTTGATATTTTAGAAACATCAAAATTTCAACTAAGTTACATAGCTGTAACATTTGATGAGCAGACGTGGTCGCAGGTATGACGGCGCGAGCACGTGTAGTTCTCGTACGAGAGATTGAGAGCGCTACGATATATTCCTTGTCGTAATGCTTTCTAAGTTCCTGAGAGTACTCGTAGTGCACTCCTGAAATTTTTCAGAAAGTGTCTCGTCTTTTTATGCATCCGCCAGTCATACCTAGCCGGAGGCATTATGTTGTTGTTCGTTCGCCCATTACCAAACTTGTTAACACGGTATTTCAAAAAGGGATGAACCATTTTGCTGCAAATTTTGGCACGAGGGGTTCCTGGGGAAAGAAATTGAAATGGTAAACTTTTCTGGTGACGAAGTCAAGGCCGCAAGATCACATATGGCTGAAATAGATCACACTTGTAAACAGATATTTTACTGTTTGTTTGTGTGCTCGTATACATTACTTTTTCTTGTCACGGTTTTGTCTATATATCTTTTTCGTGTTTTATGCACTGTGCACTCTCTGTCTCTCTGCCTTCTTTCTCATTCTGTGGACCATTGCTGCCTGAATTAACTGAACGAATGTTCAATCAGTGAGTAGATAAATACATAGTCATTTACTAAATGTAAATTCAACCATACATTCATAATCGCATTAACTGCCTGATAGTGATATTGATGATGTCCCTAATGTTAGGTTGTCCTACCGGCTGGCATTACTACAATGGCTACTGCTACTACACGTCACCGACGCCGACGGATAGGGCTGATCTACACAAAGCTCGTGGTATATGTCATGCAATGGGCGCAGAACTAGTCAGTATCATCGACCAAGCAGAAATGGACTTTGTCAAAAACATCTCGTGAGTCGTGCATGATACACGCTGTTTATAGCTGCTCGATCGTTGGCGTTAAATCTTGCGGGTAGTTTCGTCGCTAGACTTATTCCTGTCACTACTGCAGTATTTTATCGAAATACACTGTATCTAAACTGAAGTGAAACCAAGATTAAAATTCACTTAACATCAACCAATCTAAACATAATTAAGTATCACTGTTAGCGCGTATAGTGTAGTGCTATGCTGTAGAGTGCTATCTCTATCCGACTGTAATTACAGCCTTTATCCACTTAATCACACACGAATTGATTAGGATGGACGAGATCGAATGCGGCGTGCGTTCAAACTGATTTGTGTATTGGTGCGTGGCAACTATTAGGCGTAGAATTTTATACAAAACATTTGTTAATAAACAAATAGAACTTAAATATGACAATAAGGTTGGCACTATTATATTCTATAATATAGTTCAACCTAGGCTAGGCTCGAGTCATAAACAATGCACGCATGCGATGGACGGTTCGATAAGCTAGCGATGTTCATCTCACTAAGATGTGCTCTGTGTTGTTGATCCGCTGTCTTCCAAAAATGCCGCCGTCGTCGTCGACTTTCACCGGTTCACAAACTGCCACCATGGAGGCGATCTTTGACGTGAACAACGTCGCGACTTCAGCTGCGATTTTCTACCACCGTTGACTGGAAAGGTGTTCGTCTGACCATCGGCGATTCCTCTCCGAACCCGGTTCAGCGCGATTTTCTTCCACACCGCCACTCACAACTGTCTGAACTGTCTGATCTAACTATCAGACTTTGTTCAACGACTTCTTTGAAGTCTATTACACTAAAATGGTGACTTAATCACCAAATGTTCGAACTGACTTTAGGCAACGATCCGTTCTAGACTCAGCCTAAACTGCGATACATTATTCACCGGGAATGTCTGTCACGATTCGCTGGCTTCACTCTCTACAGTGCACTCTTGACTGTCTGGAGTGCACTCTTATTGCTGAGAGTGCACTGTAGACAGCGATCGAAGCGTGGGATTAGGTGTCATTGTTCACCGGCAATGTCGGTCACGCAGCGTGGCCGGTGAACAATGACACCTAACCCCACCAGTGCCACAAACTGACGTCATCGTCCTCGCGCGAACTAGGCCTGTCGTTGTAGACGGCAACAATAAATCACAACAAACACAATAACAAACAAGGATCGACACGATAAGCACCCGCCGCCGCGAACAGACATACAAACAGAAGGACACCACCATCGCGTAATGACGCCGCTTGCACTACGTGCTGGCGGCGACTTCACCTGAACAACAAGAACGTTAGCCAACCGTACGTTTTACTTTTTTTGTCACAGTAACATTGACAACGCCACTGAAAACTACGGTAGAACAACATGGTCGAACATCCATCAGAAGCGCATACAGTGTACGCTATCTCCGTTGCTGTCGATTTTGACGCTCCTTTGTACGCAATAACGTCAGATTACAGTTACACAACAGTCGCTTGTCCACGCGCTTTTACTTGTACGAACGAATAGCGTTACTATACGGTACTGTGTGCAGTGCGTCGCGCTGTAAAAATTCGTAAGCTAACGCCTATTATGCTATCCGACCACGAAACTGATAACGCTTATTCTACAGTTCCCGTGCACTGCAGGGCGCCTAAACACATAATGAAGAGCGGTGCTACCAACGTAAACAAGAGGTCAAAGTAATTTGACAAAAAGCGCCTCACGGGAGGCCCATTCCCCGGTTAGGGATCACCCCAGAGGGTCGAAAGTTGTACTATTGAATTCATGGGGTAGGGTTTCCTATCTTTTTCATTGTGCTACCATTTCTTGGTGAATTAAACTTCTTATTATAGTAATTATAGGCCTAGGATGCACCATTTGGCCACAGTGCACGCGCGTGACAACCAACGACCAACGACGTCACGACACAGCCTATCTCAATAAGCGCCTCTTTTACTGACGTAAAGTGAGGCGCTTAATAAAATGCCAGACACCACCTGTGCGCCGCAGCGCATCGGAGTGTAGCCATTTTCGAAGTCATCCGAGCTTTTGACCATGTCTTGCTGCCAAAGAAATTTATGAAACGGTTCGGAAGTTATCGCGTTGACAATCACATGCACACACACCCAAACACCCATAAACAGACATTACTGAAAACAATACCGTCGTCGCTACGCTCTGCGCTGATGTTTGACGGCAAATGCACTTAGTGTATAAGACCTATGTAACTATAGAGAACGACAGAAACGTCAGACGCGCAGTATGGCAGTTTGTGGTCGACCATTAGATGCGAATGCGTGGGTCAACACTGCGACTGCTGTCATACGATCAATGTTTTGCTCACCAAAATCCTCTGTCAGTAAACATCTGAATCATCTGAATCAAGCATATCACGGGCTGCACGGTAGTGCAGGCACCGTGTTAACGGCGATCACGCTTTCCTATGGGAAATGGCGGAATTTGACCCCTCGCAGAATCAAAACCCCGTCACTGGTTGAGATGAAATTGTGAACATA
>Ga0209339_1000941_pt1 | contig 11615 bp, 5 predicted proteins | sample OlaalgELextract3_FD_187376 | JGI IMG/M metagenome (GOLD analysis project Ga0209339, IMG submission 187376) | Olavius algarvensis symbiont microbial communities from Tuscany, Italy - Type A ELBA extract 3 (SPAdes) (version 2) | ecosystem: Host-associated > Annelida > Digestive system >...
ATCAGCTGCCACTTCCGAGATTGTAAAGCGCTGCTGGTCACGAGTCTGACTCGTGTAAGTGGCGCTATAGCAAGTGTCCAGACCTTTACCTTTAATCTCATGCCCCCCAAAGTGGACCGTTTCATGCCCTGGCATCAAAATCTGTTAATTAATTTTCAAAATGTCATATTCGCAAGTCTGTCAACAAATGATCGAACGGGCAACCCGAGAACACAATACCTCTGCATGGCGGCCAGTCTGGCCTAGCTCGGGCAAAAAAGCATATAAAAGTTGACGCATTACTGGACGAACGTTTTAGCACAAATGAATCAAAAAATGCAAACTGAGATTGTGTAAATCAACACTGTAGACTACGAACCACATTCACGCAAAACGTGTTCATGATCATTTCGTTTACAAACTCGCCTCACTAAAACGAGCTGCTCCAACAGATAAATTGCTGCACTTTCTGTCGCTCAAGTGAGCAGCTTGGCACAGTCAGCAGCGTATGTGCAGTCAGTTTGGGATCTGGATCAGTGATGTGGTCACGACCAAAAAAATTAAGGCCAAGGCCAAGGCCTGGACCTTCGAGACCAAGGCCAAGGCCTGGACCCTTTCGAGGCCAAAGCCAAGGCCTGGACCTTCGATGCCAAGCCTGGATCTTCGAGGCCAAGGCCATTGCCTGGACCTTCGACGCCAAGGCCAAGACCAAGGCCTGGACCTTAGAGGCCGAGGCCAAGGCCAATGCCTAGACCTTCGAGGCCAAGGCCAAGGCCTGGACATTCGAGACCAAGATTAAGGCCTGGACCTTCGAGGCCAAGGCCTGGACTTTCGAGGACAAGGCCAAGGCCTGGACCTTCAGGGACAAGGCCAAGACCATAGGTTCTGAGCCTAAAGCCAAGGCCATAAAAATTTAGCTTTGATGCGCCTCGAGGCCAAGGTCAAGCCTCGACAACTACATTACTGATCAGAGTAAATGTCGATGCAGCTCTCGAGACCAAGGCCAAGGCCTGGACCTTCGAGGCCAAGGCTGTAGATTCCAAGGCCAAGGCCACAAACTTTGACCTCGAAGCCAAGGCCTTGAGGACTACATCACAGATCTCAGTAAATGTCAGAGACAGCCGCAAGCAGTAGAGATCATTTCATTGATGTGGCGCAGCTGGAACGTGTTGTTATCGGTCTGGTAGAGTATGCTCAGCGGCTTGTACCGGACTGAGACGCACGTCGGCGCTGGCAGACGTCCGCCGTCCGTGTTCAGTCTCCGAGCCCGGTGCACCATCCTCATGAAGGCGTGGTTCGTGAGATTCACGCGGTCTAGGTCTCCGCCATGGCTCGGACATCTCCCGGCGCAGTAGCCGGCCTCGAACTGGTGCGGCGCAATGATCCACGTCCAGTTCAGCGCGCGAAAATCGACGAGCCACTGGTAGGCTCGACAGTAGCCTTCGAACTCCGGGTCCATGTGTCTCAAGCCGCGCCGACGCCTCTTGTCTCTGGTGGTCACACGGTGCTTCGACCTCCCTGACCTCAGTGCTCGCCTTGTTGCCCGGACGTCTGGAATCATGTTGTGGTAGACCACAAGAACCGCCGATGTGTTTGCGACATCAATGCCTAGTCCTCCGTTGACTCTCAGCTCCAGCCTAACACAGTAACACAACAACTGTTTAGGGGTAATCATTTAGGGGTAACCATCCAGGGGGTCCTTTTCCTGGGACAACCCGGGTGAGGAGGCACCGGCACCAGAAACATGAACCCAATATACTACCCTCATACCTAGGTACCAACCTAATTCACGGGAAAAAATGCGCGATTTCACGGTTAAGTTTTTAAAATGTGCCAAATTTCACGGAAAATTCACGGAAGGAGTTTGAGAAATTCACGGGCCCCACAGCCGTTATTTCGAGGTGCTGTGTTAATGCAAACTAAGAAATCTATCGACTAGCACATTTGAAATTTTTGAACAGCTAATATTTATTATTGTTATTAATGTACTAAGTCAAGACTCAAGACTGGGTGTAAGTAAGTAACACAGTGAATACATGCCAACTACTTAGTGCTGAAGTGTGACACGTAGCAAACAGCAAAATCCACACAAAACCTGTTGATAAAACTCTGAAAATTTTCATAAATGAAAGTAAAAGCATTAAAATTCACGAAAAATCACGGAATTTCACGGAAACAGGCGTATTTCACAGAAGAAGGCCAATTTCACGGAACATGTCACAGCCGTGAAATCGTGAATTAGGTTGGTCCCTACTCATACCATACTATCTAGGCCACTGTGTCTAGATTTCCCATTGGCATGACTAGTGCTGAGGCCAATTCAATGGTGGCCCATTGTGCATGCCCTGCAGTAATGGGAAGGAAGGGTGGGGAGTGTAACCACATGTAGGTGGTGCGCTGCTACTGCCACTTTTGCTGGCAGCATGTGCATAGTCTGAGCGAGGGACGACCACACGACCAATGTGCATTGCAGCCCAGTGGAATAACCCACGGAGCTACCAAGGCAGGCTTCTACCACCTTCATTGCCCTCAAATTCCTCCTCACCAGCTTTCTTTCTTTTTCTTCTTCCTTCCATGCGGGGCAGGCAGCAATTAAGCTGCCCAGTGCTGAGGCCTCCAAGCGGGCCCAATGCACGTCCCCAGGACAATATGCACCTTACATAAAGGGAATAACGAAAACTCCTTAGAGTTAAATATCAGTTAAGAAAATTATAACCAGTCAAAAGTTACAAAAGCACTCTCAGCCTTCTTCCCACACCTCCCAGTCTACTTCTGTGGTCTAATACTAAGGAGAACCCGGGGAGACAGGTGAACGAAGCATATTAAGAACCCGAAGACAGAAACCCATACTTCCTTTATACTTGCCTTTTTTCATGTATTATAGCCCTGTCAGGCCAAAAGCTTTTTCATGTATTATACTTCCTTTATACTCGTCTAATTCTGCATCTGATGAGGTCCTTGGTTAATCACTGGTGCCCTCTCACTCACGCCTCTCACTGTATGACCACTAACAGGCCTGCAGCAGCCACACAGATGAGAAAGCAGGAGTAAGTCCAGGCATGCAACCCAAGGTTTTTTATGCCAGATGCCCTTCCTGCTATAACCCTCCATATTTCCGGGCTCAGGCACTGGCTGAGGATATCTCGAGGCAGTGAGGATGGGCTATAGGCCTATTAGAGTAAAAATCTGCATAATCCATGACATCTTCATCCTAGTTAGTGACATCGCTCACCACTGTTATTCGCCATTACTTCATCCTATTACCTGCACTTTACTGACATTCACTAGGTGGCGTTACTCAACACAACTCTGCAGCATTTTTGGCCCAATGATGTGGCTTTAAAGCCAAAATTTAATAGCATCACTGCAAGATATACATACAGTACGGTTTAACGTTCCAGTTGATTATAACAGGTTATTTCGGGGACGATTTTATGGGTAGATGACCTAACCTATGGCATTTTCAGTGTATTTTGACCCAATATGTCCCTAAATTTTAGGTCAACCACCATCTATACTGAATATTTCATGACGACACCTGTAAGCTTTTTCATGCATTATAGTTCGTAACAAAGAAATACACACACCAAAAATAATACCTCCCGGGGTGAGGTATTCATCATATCAGGTTTTGGTATTTATGGTGCTGCAGTTGTCCCGGACTCCGGGGTAGGCAACACCTGGCAACGCCTCACACTCATTCTCCATGAATTCCTGTCTAACGGGTTGACACCATCCAGGTTGCATATGCATATAGTCATATCATTTCTCACACATGCGGACCACGTCTTCCTTGGCCTCCCAAGATCTCTGGTGCCTGGAAGCCCTAATCGCGTGATGGAGTTGATGCACAAAGTGGCACGCTGTACGTGCCCATACCACTAAGACGCCGAGTACAAAAAAATTGCTAGAAAGCCTACTCGACTGAAGGGGTTGAAAATGGTGCCTCTGTCCGCCTCCAAATTTAACTTTGACATCTTGTGATCTTTAACCTCTTGACCCCCAAAGTTGATTATTTCATTTCCTTGCGCCTTATACCACTCGTACATTATTTGCATCGTCCTTCGGTGCTACAACTCGGTTGGTTGGGCCACCTGGTCTGTAAAATCGTCTCCAATATGATCTACGACGTGTCAAATGGCTGCGATGTTAAACCCCACCATATCCATATATGTGCCAATTTGCAGCAAAACTGGTTCATCCGTTTTCAGAACGTCATGTTGACAAGATTGGTAACAAATCAGGGTGTCTACAAATCAACCAACCAAATTTCCAGTAGACTTCTTCCACGACACATTTTAAGAAAATTCCAGTAGTTTTTACACCACGACAGCCCCGTGCACGTGCTGATCGTGTACTTTGCTTGGCCTTACTTAGTATTTTTTTTAATTATCAGACAGGGTCACTAATCCCAGAGTGATCCTGTTCTATACTCAGTAAATGTAGCAAGCATAAGACGAAGGTTAATAAACTTGGTCAGGCTAGCCAGTTCCAATAACTGGACTGCAGCTAAACTGTATGACTGGATGTCACTCTCGTCAATTATTGATCGACGAACTGTTGCACAAAAAGTTCCAGGAGGAGCAATTAAATTCCAGGAGATTCCAGTATTTCCAGAAGGGATTTCAAATTCCAGGAGATTTCCAGTATTTTGAGAAGTTGTATACACCCTGCAAATGAAAGGACGGATGGACGGCCAGGTAGGAAACATTATGCCGCCTACACTAGTGAAGACATAAAAATATAGAACTACAACTGTGAAACCTGCATGTTTGTGGGTAGCAGAACGACCACATCGCCGCCAGTGCAGCAGTCGCATCAAAGATGCAGTACCTACGTCCACGGCCGTCATACTGGCGGTAACGTACAGCCTTCCACTGTCGACAGACGGCCCTGCTGGCTACCCTTACGTGACACGCCTCCATCCTGCCACGACCGCGCTGCACACTGGCGAGTGTCGACAACGACGAAGACTCAAATACGAGCTCCACTCGCCAGGGGGCGCTGTCACGTGACTTACCAGCCACGTTGAAATACGCCGTCGTCACGTTGGATAAAGATGTCACTGCAAACAAACAAATTATAACAACCCTTATTCACCACCAGGAGTGGTAACATACAAAAATAAAAACAAAAAAAGCTAGAAGGGGACTCGGTAGAGTGCATTTCGAGTGCATTTACCTCCGACAAAGGTCTTCCGACAGCTCAGTGAATAGACTGTCGAATCCTGTCCCCTGACAAAACTGAATGGCGGCTTATCTCGGCTACACTCTGCGGATGAGGACGCTGTTTCGTGGATGACCAGTTATGGTAAATGACACGCATACGAGAAGAAGAAGACTGAATAAAACCATTCTAAAACAACGCCAATACGTATACGTGCGATTTTCCGAACGTAAAATTCCGCATAACAGCGCAGCTTGCTGGCAACCTAGGCAAGGCTGCAAAGTTCTGTAGCCTATACGATATCGGTGAAAGCAATCCGGTTCCGGCATCGGGACTATGATCCGGATCGGGCTCAAAAGTTAATCAGTTCGTCCATGTCTCAACATCTGTCAACGCGCAACATTTCATCCAAATCCATGCACGCGTTTTCGAGTAATCTTGCTGACAGACAGACAAACAAACGAACACGGCCAAAAACACTTACCTCCTCCTTTGTCGGAGGTATCAAAAACAAATAACAAGAGGTCAAAGTAATTTGACAAAAAGCGCCTCACGGGGGGGCCCATTCCCCGGTTAGGGGTCGAAAGTTGTACCACTGAATTCCTGGGGTAGGGTTTCCTATTAGTGTTCCATAGTAACTATAGGCCTAGGATGCACCGTTTGGCCACAGTGCATGCGCGTGACAACCAACCAATGACCAACAACCAACCAACGACCAACGACGTCACGACACAGCCTATCTCAATAAGCGCCTCTTTTACTAAAGTAAAGTGAGGCGCTTAACAAATCAAAACAGACAGTGAGACATACATGCAGATGTAAAACAGTCCTTTATAAACTGCAATGTTCACATAGCAATTCTGCTCGTCTGTCACGTTCCTGTATTGTATTGAAGCGGCTTAACGCATCGCCATACTTTCTTCAGTGTACAGTAGACCGATGATTCTAGTCTTCCCAGTACCGACGTACCGTACTAAACATCTCTGCAAAATTCTGACAGGATCATCCCCTATGGGGGTGTTGAATACAGGCAGGGTTCATAAATTTTCGATTTTCGATTAATATTTCGGGACAGTGAGACATACATGCAGACGAGGATCATGCGAGGATCCGTCAGCCTTCACTTGAAGAAACGTATGGTGAAAGCATTTGTTTAGAGTGTTGCGTTGTATGGAAGCGAAACGTGGACTCTACAAAAAGAAGATATTTGGCGACTTGAGGCATTTTACATTTTCAGCGCCTCTGTAGCTCTGCCTATGGTGCTTTACAAATATGTTTACGATTATGATTATGAAATATGGATATGGAGGCGAATGATGAAAGTACCATGAACTGAGCACAGAACAAACGAAGAAATACTGAAGATGGTTGAGACAGAAAGGAAAATAATGGACACCGTTAGAAGTCGACAGAAAAGATGGCTACTGGCTAGGTCACATCCTGAGACATGACGCATTACTGAGAATAACACTAGAAGGACAAATACAGGGGAAGAAGGCTTACGGGAGACCAAGAACAATGCTTTTGGATTGGTTACTGAAGACAGAGGAAAACAATATCAGTTATGAAGAACTAAAGATGTCCGCCCAGGACAGGTCTAGATGGAGTCAATGAAGATGGAAACCTGCCATGTGGCAGAGCACTACAGAGAGAGAGATTTCGGGATATTTAGGAAATGGTACAAGATACGGTCATAGTTACTATGGAAAATCATTAGGAAATCATATGCACTCTATCGAACAGTGACATTTCCGATGACCTTCACTGGCCTTTGACGGTCACTTCGGTGACCTGCGCAGCTGATGTGCGATCTATTAGCGACAGCTAAGTTTCTTGTTAAAATGTCTACAAATTGTAACAGGAGTAAATCCTCACATTTTTTCTAGGAATAACAGCATTTTATAACAAGTGCTGCAAGTCACAGCAGACCTCACCCTATGCCCTACTGCAGAGTGCCTAATCCTTTACAGTGCAAAGGCAGTTATAGCGCCACATCGAGTAATACAAAGTTGGTACAATGGTCGTTGATGGGTGGCCTGTTACATTTGGTACAGCAACTCATGAAAGTGACCAACCAATGGTCAACCAACCAACATCATCATGATATGGTCTATCACACTATGTGCCTCTCAGGCTCTCACTATAGTGAGGTGCATAAAATGCAGCTATAAACTAGAAGGGCACTCGGTAGAGTGCATTTACCTCCGACAAAGGTGTTCTGATGACTCAGTGAATAAAACCATTTTAAAACCACGGATTGCTCTAGTGGCATATACATGAGATTTTCCCCGACATAAAATTTTGCACTGGCAGCCTACGCAAGGCTGCAAAGTTCCGTAGCCTACACGATATCGGAAAAAGCAATCCGGTTCCGGCATCGGGATTATGATCCGGATCGGGCTCAAAAGTTAATCAGTTCGTCCATGTCCCGACAGCTGTCGACACGCAACATTTTCATCAAAATCTATGCACGCATTTTCGAGTAATCTTGCTAACAGACAGACAGACAGACAAATACGGGCAAATACATGTACTTCCTGCTTTGTCGGAGGTAAAAAAATTTATTGAGTAATTATGCTGACAAACCAACTGAGGCTATGACATAACCTCTGTGGTGGAGGTAGATACCATACCTTGAGTGGCCATGGCACTAAATAGCCTTTTTGTGCTGATGTGTCGTTAAGAAGCTACTCACTCACCTTGTGTGGCTTTGACAGCCCACGTGAGATGGTCATCACCACTGAACGTGACAGTTGACGGCGGAACGCTATCAACGGCATGCTGCAACGCTCTGATGTAGCCAGGCACGACTGACTCAGCAACACTCGCCGGTGGACGCGAAGATAACTTCAGCATCCGCAGCAGATGAAGCTCCATCATAGGTGACATCTCGCTGTTACGACCCGAATCTACATCGTTCATCTCTTTCATATCAAAATGACTCCGGTTATTGGTGCCAGCCAGAAATCCCTCGGAACTCGTTGGAAATTCCTCCGCGTTCGTCGAAGGGACTTCCGATCCACAAACCAAGCTCAAGAAGACAAGAAGAAAACAACTCAAGAGACTGATATTCGCCATTGCCACGAACGTCTGTGGGTTCCTCATGTTACTCTCGCACAAATAATCATCTGTTCTTTACGTTCTGCGCCAGCCACAAGAAAACCGACAGCCTGCTGTCGGACACAAACATTTGCCGCCTCTACTGTAAGTAATACCACAACAACTGCAAGAACCGGAAGAAGATTTTTTTGTCTGTCAGCGTCGACAGCAGCAAGTTTTCGCACACTTTCTCCATGTACTACAACCTACAAGTACAAGCGCATACAGAGATCATGCACATACAATTTGGACCACATTACATGAAACATACATTAATGGCCGACTGCACCAACCATACTTATCTTTAACCCTTTGACCGGCAACTGCGGGTTAACCCGGGTTGCCAGTGAAAGGGTTAAGTAAAGATTAACTATGGCGTTAATCTCTACTTATTGAAAAATGTGTTGCAAAAACCACAATTAAATAAGCAGTCCAGCACTTAATTTTGTCATATGTAATGACATCGTGATAAGTGGAGATTGAAGAGTCACTTCACTTTTTGTGATACTTAGCTAGATTTAAGTAACTTCGGTGCAACCAGCCCAAAATAGCTCGAACACCGTTGTATGGTCAATATTTTTAAGTTCACAGCACTACCAATGGGTCTCTCTGCAGCAGTCAGAGTTGTTGTCCTTGTCCTGGTCATTGTCCTTAAGGAGTCCTTAAGGACAAATTAAAGTCCTGGTCCTAGTCCTTGGAGCTCAAGTCCTTGTCCTTGTCCTGGTCCTTGACACTCAGGTCCTGGTCCTGGTCCTTGAGGAAAAGTCCTTGGTTGTGTCCTTGTTCTTAGTAGTATTTTTGTGGCATTTACAAAATCGTTTTCTGCAAAACCTGCTTCCAAACACACCTTTCGTGTGAGATTTTACTTACTTGAGATCGGCCGTAATTGTCTGTGGTAAGTTCCCAAGTAAGTTTTCTGTATTAATTTCAATGCCTGGAATGTTCACACTGACGTGACCACATTTGCTCAAGTCCTTGTCCTTGTCCTGGTCCTTGTACTCGAATCCTGGTCCTTGTCCTGGTCCTTGAGAGTGAAGTCCTGGTCCTTGGCACCCAAGTCCTGGTCCTGGTCCTTGGTGAAAAGTCCTTGTTAACATCATTGGCAGCAGTACGTCATGTAATCTGCCGTCACTAGTAACTGGGTGCTAGGTTAAGGTTAATGACTTTCTAATAAAATTACTTTAAAATAATTAACAGTATTTTGTCGCTTTTTTCTCAGACGGCACTGAAAATGATACAATAAAAAAGGAACATGGTCTCAGTGGCCGGTAAACAATACTAAGTTCCAATTCTTGACAGCACTGGCATAGAGTTCAGTCATTAAAGGCCTTGCCGGCTCCCCCCCCCGGCCCTGTGTTGAGTACAGTAACTTGATTTGTGAGCCCATAGGTCTTGGCTTTGATCTTGAGACCAAGCTTCTGTGAATGCCACCCAGCAAACAGCTGATTTACGTTCCCTGAAAATATCTAAAAGCACTTAACAAATTTCCATGAATTTTCGCTGAAAATAACACCTTGCACGACACAGCAACTAAATTTAAAATTCATTATCTCAGCGATGCAAAGATTCAGTTACACAGGTTTCTAAAACTTGGTGTAATAACTAATAAGTCCTCAAGTTTATTCACATACATACATGGTCAGTGGTTATGTATACATACAATCTTTATTTCAAATAAAGTCCATATAGCCAAATAATCCCAACTACAACCTACAAATGCATACAATTTGTACCACATTACATGCAAGAACATAAACATGAAATATACATTAATGGCCAACTGCATCAACGATACTCGTTGGGCTATTGTTCAGTGGAGGCAATAAGTTCTGTCGTGTACCCGCAGGCAGCGAGATTTGTATTTTACTGTTTTCATAACCTTCTAAAGTGAAGTTAACTCTTTTAGTGCTGAATACTTTTTTTTACTTCTTGCCAGTGCTGAATATATTTTTATATTTGACTATTTGACTGTCATTTTGCCTAGGCGACTTTTGTCGACGGCTACTGCACGTTACAGTACTCACCCCCTAGATGTCGACAAAAGGCGACAACCGCACTCAACCCCTTACGTCGACTTCGGTCGACATCAGCACTAAAAGAGTTAACATCATTTAGCCCTTCTGCAACTTATTCAGTCGCAGTTTTCTTAACTTTCTATTAGTGTATAATGCTGGTGTTGCATTTTATGTTGGTTAGAGGTTGCATGCTTTTTTAAAATAATATTTCATGAGCCTGGTAAACCATTTCAGATTTTTGTAGCTAAACAGTGGATTACAGTCACAGCTCTGTAAATTACAGAGCTGTAACTTTCTCATAATAATGCTTACATACAGAAAACAAACATAGAGCCTATGCCACCAAAACAGTACCTCACCAGTCATCTCGACAGCGTGATTTACAGTGAATTGCTTACTTATTTACTTCTGTAGCAAAAAAGGTTAAAATGATTTTTTTTAAATTTATTTCTCAAACGACAATGAAAATGATGTCCAGAGTATGAACTCAAGACCAACATATCATGGCATTGGTCATCGTCTATGTTAAAATCAAACCTATCCAGTGAAATTCAAAAACAATTAGGCCTACTAACCGTAACGAATAAGCATGATCGACTGCATACTGCCTTCCCTCCAGGTCATGTGTGTCAACTAGCTTGAACTAGGCTACACAGATTGTATAGGCCTACATATTGTGTGCTGAACTTGTTGGCCCGTTGATTAGCTGCGTTTAACCGTGTGCACCTGTGATCAACCGCCGCTGACCTCCGTTACTTTCATTACCTGCACTGAGCCGCAACCATCATTAAAATGTTTCACAAACTACTTGAACCTAGACCTTGATTGTTTACAGCGAAAACATGAACGGGTCAACAAGTTCAGCACACTAGCCTACATCTACTACGTCATACAAAAAAAGTTAAACCACAAGTTAGTAATAAATTACTTGTACATCACTAAAACACTTATTTCACTGTCTGCTGACAAATATTTACCGAATTTGGTATCAGAGTTTACAAAATACGCATTAACCTAATAACGTGACACGCATACAGAAAACAAAACAACCGCCATTACATTTCCGGCAGTCACGTGATATCTTTCCGCCGTCCAGTGCCCGTGTACCGTGGCTGAAAAAAAATAAGTAACCAGTCGACGACCACAGGCAGCGAAACTGGACGTGAATGGCAAACATACAGATACATAGGCCTACAGTGCTTCTCAAGTAACTGTATATTATATATTCGGTTATATCTAGCTACCCTTAGCGAAAAATTCTATAGTATACTATAGAAAAAATACTATAGTACTTTCACTGAAGTATACTATAGTAAAATTACTATAGTATACTATAGTAAACTTCAGTGAAAGTAC
>Ga0209339_1000944_pt1 | contig 11610 bp, 8 predicted proteins | sample OlaalgELextract3_FD_187376 | JGI IMG/M metagenome (GOLD analysis project Ga0209339, IMG submission 187376) | Olavius algarvensis symbiont microbial communities from Tuscany, Italy - Type A ELBA extract 3 (SPAdes) (version 2) | ecosystem: Host-associated > Annelida > Digestive system >...
CGTGCCGGACTGGACTTGTTGCTATCAGGGGAACTCCCTGCACGCGTCGCGTCACAGCCAATCAACGTACATCATCACACCGCTAATTATAGCTCATCTAATTAGTATGCGTGGTTTCCATCATAACGTAAGTATTCCGCAACGTGACGCAACGCAATGCACCGGAATTCCGCCGGCACGCCGCCGGCACGCCGCCGGAGCGCTACCGGCACGTGTGGACTTGTGGAAAAATACAATACGGTTCTAACTGCTTGTGGAACGCCGGCGACATACCGCTGGCTGCCGCAAGCTCTTGCGTTACCAACTTTTATGCGACGTTTTTGTCGAACGGTAATTCGCTTCCGGGAGTTGCGGTGCAATGCGTTTCGCAATCCTCAGCGTACGTAATGATGGAAACCAGGCGTTATTCGCTATTATTGTCAGTTTGGGGTTAATGGGCACACTCGCCGTGTGACCGTGTCACATGTTTAAATTATAAATAGCATTTATTCAATAAAGTTCAAATTTCAGCAGTCTTGCTTTGATTTCGAGTGAACAGTGTTAGTATAGCGTACCTTAAGACTGCTCATCCACGATCTGTTGTCGTCCTAAATGCGAAAAACACAAGAAATTTTACTCGGCAATATACTACAAAGCATGCGTTAATTTTGAATTTTAAAAGTTCATAAAGGTAGCCGCTTGCACAAGAAATATATACAGTAACTTGCAGATGACGCCCGTCAACCCCAAACAGTAAAACATAAATATGCAGACATGCTGTAGCTGTATGACTGAATATATACATCTTTATTCACCATTGAATGTCGCCTAGTCATTGACATTCACTGCATTCATCGCTGCTATTACACTTTAAACTAGACATTCCTCAGAGTTGGGACAGAACTTCGCCAAACTAGAAGTGAATGTATTCAAACTGTGCCTTCGGGTAAAGTTTGTTTTAGACTTTCAAAAATCTGTCTCGTTTCTGCACAAATGCCGCTAGCAGAGCGGCCGCTGTCGAAAAAGGGATTGAAATGGGTTGTTTTGCTCCATATAAATATTTAAAAAGGAACACGAAACTAAAAACGCTCGACGTATTTGTCTAAGCATACTAGGCGTATGCTGTGCACTGGTTTGGCGATGATGGGTGGGTTCAGGGGTCTTTTCACAAAATGTTTCAAAATAAAAAAATAAATAAAACAACGTCGGGGCTACCCTCACTTTAAGCCGTTAGCTCACAGGCACATAGGCCTACATGCTGCGGGCCTATGAGCTAACGGGTTAAAGCGAGGGTGTGAGCTAACGGGTTAAAGCGAGGGTATAGCCTACTGTCGTTGAGCTTGATGACTATGTATCATGTTGCACCTTGTTCTGTTGCTGCTGATGCAGTTGTTTCAGCGCCAGACTTCTCTTCTTGTCCTTGCAGCGCTTGTTCTGGAACCAGACGCGAATAACCCGCGGACTGAGACCAGTCATCTCGACGAGCTGTTCCTTCATCAGTGCGTCTGGACGCGAGTTGGCCGAGTAGCAGGTGCGCAGCGTGTGAAGCTGTTTCTCGTTCAGCACCGTTCGTATGCGCGTCGTCTTGGTCTCGCCGCCGCGGTGCCCCGACCCTGCCCGGCTACAGGCCCGACCGCCACCGGCGCGGTACGAGCCGGCTGTGCCGCTGTGGTTGACGGCGGAACCTCGAGGATGACTGGAACCAGCGTCAGGACACGTCGTCGACGTGCAGTGGAGCAGAGATGGACTGGCTGTCTCACTTCGACTGGATGACGTATCACTACCTGACAGTGACAGTAGAGACCGAACAATCACACAAACATCTACATGTACAACATCGTCGACAAACGTCGCAATCAACCGTTTAATGGGCACATTAAACCGTGTTGTATTTTCCACAAGCCCACACGTGCCGGCGGCGTGCCGGCAGAATTCCGGTGCATTGCGGAATACTTACGTTATACAACAATTACGGTGATTGGTACACTGGCCGTTGATGGATGGGCTGTTACATTTGGTACAGCAAAGAGCGGCCTGGACAGTCTGCGGCCCTGCCCAGGCCGCTCTTCGCTGTACCAAATGTAACAGCCCACCCATCAACGGCCAGTGTACCAACTTCATATTAGTCGATGTGGCAGTGGCACTATAATTACCTGTGCATATTGAAGGGTTAATGCCTCCCTGTTATTTTGCATTATCACCTAAAGCGTAAAAATAACGACAACGTTGTCTGACTGTATACAGTAACAGTGTGTGCCTACAAATACGAAAAACGACAGAGCGTATACGGCTATGCCAGACATAGCCTACCAAAAGTCACGAAAATGCATAGTTGGCGGCATGAGCTATACATGGTTTCGCTTATATGTGTGGTTTTCCAGGAAAACGCGAAAACTACAGACGAAATAGGCCTGCAGCGCGCTAAAGCACAAGAATGGCACATCGCACAGCTAAGAAAGTCAGATGTACCGACAGTACTGTTGCGGCCCTATACGCACGTCGTTTCGCTTCAAATGGCGCGCAGCGCTGCGCAACAACGTCTAATTAAACTACGGACATGCACGAAATTTGCGTGGTTTAATTACACTTGTCTTCTTCTTTTAATTAACGTTGTCTTCTCGCTTTCATGGCATAATCCTGTCATAATCCTGTCATAATCATGGCATAATCCTGTCTACTGTACACGTCACAGGATGATGACATGAATGCGAGAAGAACGTTTACGACAGTGCAAGTCAGCGGCGTAGCCGAGTTTTTGTGGTTGGGGGTCCCAAATTTTTTATGGATATCAGTTCAATTGGTCAAATGCGCCCCGATTTCAGGACAGCGGATTTGGGAACAGGTGGGGCGGGATTAAAATGGGCACTGGGCACCTGTGGAGGCATAGGCCTACCCAACCCAACCCAACCCACACCCAAGCCACGCCGCTTGGTTTCCGAGAACCAGTAGCAGCAGCAGAATATGGTAAATTAATGAATATTAGATAATATTTGTCATAATGTTACATACATATACTGTTATTTAATATTTATATTATTTTATTATATTTTTATATTATGTTGGGAAATTGCAAGCGCCAGTCTGTGCCTCCTGCGCTATACAACATGGTTGTATAGGGTATACAGTCTTTCATCGTGCATTTTTCAGTGTCGAGCTAATAAAATGACTATAAACGTGTTTCCGATTTACCGGTCTTCGTGTCGACGTCATTATTGTTGTTGCCGGCACACGAAACAATGACGTCATCAACAACGGAGTCGTCTCCGTTGGCCTGGCTGCTGTTGTTGTTGTTGACGTAAGCGGATTCGTGGTCGGCTTTGCACAAGAGTCGCGCGTCACCGCGCAGCGCGAACTCGTCGCCGGAGACGAGCTGGCGCGCGCAGATAGCGCAGCGAAAACAGTCGACGTGGAAGACGTGAGATCGCGCCTTCATGACGAGATCGTTGCGTCCGAACCGCGCCTGACACTTGGCGCACCGCGTCCCGAACAACCTCCACACCAACACGTCGCCAACTAGAGCACTTAGAGTCACAGAACGCAAACTCCGCCAACGACAAAATCTGATCCGGGATTGGATTTATCCGGATCCGGATTTCTTACCGGATCGCTCCAATAATGTATCGAATATCGAATTCATTCTGTTGTCTATCACCAAGTATCGTAATTATCGGCCGGCGACTGAATGAAAACTGCTAATAAATCTCCTGATGAGAGAAATGGAAAAGTGTTCGGGAATCCGTATCCGGGACCGGGTGACCACGAGAAGATAATCACTTCTAGAGGGTCATGCCTTGCCGACACATCGACGTCCGTTACGGCGATCGTGCATGAGTAGTGCTGCACAGAACGACAGAGTGATAAAATGAGATAAGAGAACGGCTGATCACATGACTCCGCCAGCATTGGCGGAGTTACACGTTTTTGACGATTATTATAATTATCACAACACACAGAGAAAAAATGCGAAACTGTCAAAACCGTGTTGACTGGGATTAAAAATAGCCGTGAAAATATACATCTGAGTAAATTTATGCTGCAATATACACAGCAGCATAAACGCATATGCCGTCGTTCGGTGTCTGTCCGTCTGTCCGTCTGTCCGACCGTCATGTCTTGGTATTTTGTCGAAACGAATAAATATATCTGCACATTTTCTCACCCTCGGATAGCCACACCGTTCTAGTATTCTGTACTAAACGTTGTGGCAATATTCCGACGAATGTATCAGTAAATCTTTGTTTATCACAACCAGCATGGACGACACGACAAAGAGAAGAGAACAGAAGAGAATTTATTTGTACAGCGGTAAATCTAACTAACAGAAGATTGCGCTCGACGTACGGTATTGTACTATTGAAGCTAACTACTGGCAGACACGAAGCATCGCGCGGCCTCTCTGCAACAGCCGGGCTACTTGTAGTCGTCCGCAGTCGCGTTAGAAAAGAAGCTCAGCTGTCGCAAAAAGAACACGTGACGTTTTGTGTCATTGAATATTTTGCTTAGTCACTCAAGGTCATATAAAATGACACTGTTGAGTAAGGCGTGTAAGTCCCTACTAGTATTCCATGGAAATTTTGTATCTAGTACCGTTTCTGAGATATTCAGCGTCAAAGAATGGCATAACCTTGAAACCGGCGACGACTTTCTATTTGTCCGCCATTGTAGACAGCTCTATGTTGTACCATTTTCGAGTTGTTTGACGTTGAATAATCGTGACCTTGAAATCTGCGTTAGAGGTCACTGAAGGTCATTCAAACTGCATGGTACAATTCAAAAGCCTGGGTGCGGTTTCCTATTCACCTTCCATAGTAACTATGGCCGTATCTTTAACCGTTTATTCAGCGTCAAAGTATAGCGTGACCTTGAAAACTGGGTTAGGAGATGTTCAAGGTCATTGAAAATGGCGCTGTTCGATAGATTATATACGACTTTCTATTGGTCCACCATTGTAAATATAACTATCTGGTACCGTTTTTGAGTTATTTGACGTTGAATGATATCATGACCTTGAAATCTGGGTTGGGGGTCATTCAAGATCATTCAAACCGGTACCATTTGAAAGATTGGGTGCGGTTTCCTATTCGCCTTCCATATTAACTATTGCTCTGTCTTGCATCATTTCCGAGATAAAGCGAGATATTGGTCGAAAATCGTGACTTATTCATACCCCTCTTGCATTCGACGCCCCCTAACAGGGGCGTCGAAGGCAAGAGGGGTATGAAAAATATTCCGTCGGAATATTGCCATCCTGTTTCGTTTGGGAAAACCAGAATGGTGGAGCTACCTGAATGTGAAAAAAAACTTTGGGTATATGTGTAACCGTTTAGACAGAATACGGGCGTGTGACAGACATACGGACGGACAGACATCTTGCCACGGCACAGTCCGCGCTATGCATGCGCATCACGCGGTAAAAACGACATTGAACCTTCTGTTGCCAGTAATCATGATATATTACGGGTGTTTGAATAGCGCCATGATCGTTTGTAGAAAATCGGAGACATAGGCATAAAGACAGTTATACACAACAGTTTCAGCGGTAGATCCATAATAACGGTAAACCATTTATAATCGTTTTTATTCACCATTTATGACTGACGCTGACATACTTCGTGTGTATGTAGTGAAATACGAGAGAGAGAGCAGAGATATGGAGGCCTAAAGCGATTCGCCTAATAGGCCGACATACGGCGTGTTTTTAACTGTGTTTACTTTCTTACATAAAGAAACTAGGCCTACCTGATGTAATCTGGTTTGCAGTAGACATTTCCGTCGCGCACGAAGCACGTGCAGGTTTCATCGAGTAATTGATGACAATCAGTACAACGTAAACAGCGAGCGTGCCACTCCATGTCGGGAGCAACTCTCAACACGTACTGGTCAAGTATCACTTCAGCGCATCCGACACACGTGAACTGCTGCTGCTGCTGCTCATGTTCTGATGGCTCCATCGCCGCCTCAGACTCGCTACATCAACGACACATTTAGTCTACACTCACTGTACGGGAACTGCGACGGCCAGGCACTGAGCTTGGCGAATTCCGTCGATCACTGAAGACATTTTTGTTTGCTTAGGGACAGCCGAGATGGCGGCGCACTAGTGACTCTGTATAATTATGGCGCCGTATATAAGCTCTTTTTACTACTACTACTACTACTACTACTACTACTATACTACTACTACTACCACTACTACGTACAGAACTATACAGTATAGCATACAGTCTTCGTCAAAAAAATTTATCCCCTGAGGTTTCTGAAATTTTTTTCCAACGGCTGAGAATTTTTAAGCAAAATTTTACACGACTGCTGTATCTTCATGTCTACGCCAAGTTACACAATTTTATTCAATTATCTCTAAATTTGACAAAGTTATGCCATGTTCAGCGCAACCACGCAGTGAATTCTCACTTTTTACACCGCATCTACACGGCATGAACTTTTACTATTTGACGATAAAGAACGGGTTAAGCACACAATTTATTACAATTTCTGAAACAGCAAACAAAGTTCAGTCACAATATTTCTGTATAAAGTTTATATCATATGTTCAAAATGTCCACCATCGGCCGAGACGCATGCGTTCAGACGTTGATCGTCGTCATGCGGCAAGTCATCCCAGATCTGCTGCAGTGCGCCTTTTAGCTCCGGAATGGTTTTGGGCTTTGAGTGAACTTTGTGAAATGCCTGAAGCATTGCACCCCACACATGATAGTCAAGTACCCGGTAGGTGGGTTGAGGTCTGGTGAATTTGGTAGCCATTCATCCTTTGCGATGAAGTCGGTACAGTTGCCCAGTTGTGAAAAGTGACTCGGTGGATGTGTTTAATATGGCACAACTCTGTCAAATTTAGAGAACAATTAAATAAAATTTAGTAATTTGCCGCAGATATGAACATACAATAGACGCGTAAAATTTTGGTTAAAAATTCTCGGCCGTTGGGAAAAAATTTCAGAAAACTGCAGGGGGATATATTTTTTGACTCACACTGTAGATCAGAGGTAGCCTACGCGAATATCACTTTTCGATATCCGTTTCGTATCCGATTACAGCTCTGACGTAGAATAACTTCCCCCTTGCATTCGACGCCCCGTTAGGGGGGTCTCCATCGGAATATTACCATCCCGTTTGATAAGAAAAAGCTAGAATGGTGGGGCTACCCGATGGTGAAAAAAACGTTGAGGATATGTATAACTGTTTAGGCACAATACCGGCGTGTGACGGACAGACGGACAGACAGACAGACATCTTGCCACGGCATATAGTCCGCGCTATGCATACGCGTCGCGCGGTAAAAAAAATTACGGATATACGTAAATATCGATCTGCGGCTCGATCGATGAAGTATGTCGTTAATATTCGTTTCAAGATCGCTGGCAACCGAAAACTACGCAGTCTACACTGTGCATGCAGGAACATGACCCGCTTTAGATCATTCTGATCCATGATAGATCCGACAGCAAATTGCTCGGACTGTTTTGCACTACTTTAGAGTTTAGAACGGGTCCTGCAGTATCGAGGACTGTTGGCGAGTCAGTCCAGTGTCCCGTCACTCCTATGCCCAAGTGAATTACGGTGATTCAGCAGGTGTGCCAGGCACATTACACCAAACCTCGCTTTGCGCCCCACTACACGGTGCTGCCACCTGGAAAATTAATAGCATGATCCCAGAGCTGTAGACCGTCTCTTTCAACAGTTTCATGAAGACACTGCAACCGTTTCGCTGTACTGCTGCAATGCTAACATTATAGTTGTGAGGCGGCAACCGATTCACTGCGCGATGGTCGGACATTGTCTCAGCCATCGGTACGACCGATACTCTTATGTTTAAAAACACACTCTCTCGTTTTTTGCTTAACCATTAGAAATATCGACCAATTTGAATGAAAGTTCATTAGGAAATGCTGAATCTACAACTATGAAAATAATTTGTCTTTCGGTTAAATATTCTTTGCTAGCAGCAATTTAGAGGACGTCAGTAAAAGTGTTGTTACAGCACTGCGATTTGCCGTTGATGATAAATATCTAATTTAAAAAATATTAAAATGCTGGCGAGTGAGTAAAAAGTCTGAAGTAAAACGCTTAAGAAGCTGCCTGACAATGATAGAGGCTGGAGTTGTAGCTGGTTAACAATACATCGGAGAATGACAGCAGTGGCGTCATTGACTCATCCATGTCGCGGTCGACCACACACCGCGCATGTAACTGCAAAGATCAATGAAGTTAAAGATCTCGCACCGATTGTATTGATCTTTAGCCCACAAAGACTTCATCGTTCTGTAATCGTCTCAAGCAAGCGTTTTTGCTGCCTAATTTTACTCAGTCAGTGACAGCCATTTAATGAAATCGACACCGGTCGGCCTAGGTCTAAATCGCACTGCTGTAACGACGTCATAGGCCTACATTGTTGCAAGTAGAAGATATTTAAGAAATAGACAACCTTTTGATACTTACAATCAGCATTTCCTCAGCTGCATAGTCTGAAATTTTCATTCATGTTGGTTCGTTATTCTAAGAGTTATGCAAGAAAACAAAAGGAACATACTGTAGGGGTCTATAAATGTCAATCTGACTTACCAGGAGCTACGTGCTTCCAGCTGCAGCAGATGTATTTGCATTCATGACGCGTCAGCAGCGCTGAGCACTGCACTATGCTGTGACAGACACACACTGCTGCTGAATCTCACTAGATGCTCGCGCAGGGCACCTGCTGTTGTCATGGTAACCGTGTGGACGCGCCCACTAGACGACAGCACCGCCAATAGCGCCAGCTTACAGCTGCCTGCATCCGCGCACTGCTACTGCGCTGTCCATCACTTCGTCGTCTCCGCATCAGCACTCGCCGCTGTAACACGCATGGCGCATGCGCTAACTTGTGACTACTTAAGACAGTGACGCTCGCTGCACTCAGGTTTGTTCCGTTCATAGATTAGCATCTATGAACTGTTGAACACGCCCTTCGAGTCTGTGCATGTTACTGGTTAATGCAAACAATCAAGGTCAGGCTAGCAGTAGCATTAAGTGAACTTAAGTCAGTAATGTTGGGCAAGTCGCTGGTCTCAAAAAAGCGTCTAGTCTGGCTTATCAGAATCATTGTTTCTCTCCAAACAATCTGATTGGCTCATAGCTCACTCAAACATTATTCCAGGAGATAACGCCCCCCCCCCACCGGAAGATATCTCCATTTTTTTCATACCCCCTTCTACATAAGAACGCCGGTGAAGAAAGACGCTTGCGAATATTTCCCCGCTGTTTTATTATAACCGAGCCAGATTCCTAGCCTACCACCTGGTGAGAATACATTCTGCAAAAAGCTCTATCTACTAAAAACTCACGCGCGTTACATACGGACAGACAGCCCGAAATGCGATCTCAATCATAGGCGGCGGGGCCAATACGCCAATTGGCCACTAGCTGGCGCAGCAATTTTAAAACTGCATGGTACGCCAACCGTATGTTTTGGCGTACCATTTTTTGAGCAGTGACTTTTAAAAGGATACATTATTTACTTAGTAGTTTTATCTACAGACCGTGTTTTTATTCATTTTAATGAAATAGGATTGAAAACTATTGTCCTCTTCGAGAAATAACTGCGCGTACAGCGTTGCTAGGTCGAGTTATTCGGAGGTCGCTATTGTACAGTCAACTACATCCAACTTACTCATTGCTAGTCAGAAATATTTATCTGCAGACCGTATGTCACTATTGCGCTGTCATCGGCTGTCGGTTTGGACTGTTTCTTCTAACATTTTTGAGAACCACCCAGCCAGACAGACACCGCACGACGGCAGGCCGCGTTTATGCATAGCATCGCGCAGCAAAATGGCTTAAGTGTCAAGCCTTCAACTAGACGAGCTGGCAATGCAAGAGTCACGAATAAAAAAGAAAAAGTGCTGAAAAAGTAAGATTTCTGGAGGCGCTTGAAAGCCGCCTATGGCAGTTGATGTTTTACATACTGGCCTACACTACACTAGACATCTGTTCATCATCCAACTGCAGGGAACACTCTACATGTACAATCAGCTTATAGCCACGGCCATTCGACGGAGGCGGCGCTGTGCAGGATTCTCGACGACATTAGGATTGAAGCAGCCGACGGTGGTCACAAAGTCATCACCGCCGTCATCAGTCTCGACATATCTGCAGCATTTGACGCCGTCGATCACCAAATCCTCATTCAACGGCTAGAGGAAGAGTTCGGTATCATTGATACCTGCAAGAACTGGATTACGTCTTACATCACAGACAGTAAAACTGGTCACTCCTTCTTACCTGAATAACATGTTAAAGCCGTATGCACTACCGCGAGCTCAGCGCTCATCAAACATGAATTTGTTAACCGTTCCTCGAGGCTCGTGTCGAGACTTCACTGGGTCTTCGTCGCTTTTCTGTAGCTGGACCACGAGTTTGGAATCGGTTACCACACGAGCTGCTTCAATTCAATACATATTCGTCCTTTAAGCCAAATCTCAAGACATAGGATGCCTCCTACTTCCGCCGCCACATGGACAATCTTGTCTGGTGACTCTGGTCGCGTCTCACGTTATCAGTAGGCCTAATGAAGATAATTAATTTTAAGCCGACTATTTCGAATTCGACAGATGCACAGAAGTGTTGTGATATTGTCAATATTAGATTATAAAGTGTATTTTTCTATTGGAAATTTGGAATCGGCGAACTATTGGATTACAAATGTCCGTCAACATATTCCGACGCTGGAGTTACAAGCGACGATGGGGTAGGCTTATGTTAACGTTAACGTAGTACTTTGTTACTTACTGTTGTACCGGGTGCACGGGCCAAATTAAACGGGGCCAATGCAGTTTCTGTCGTCGTAGTAAAGCACGCTTTAAAGGATTTAGCTAATTTTTGGCAGATGAAGTAGCAGTTCATTTACCGTACGCACTTTGAGAAGTATTTTCGCCAGAGGGCGCTACAAAAGCTAATGATTTTCTGTGTAGTAGCATTTTAGCTGTTTTACTTAATCATAACTTTTACATTAACACGATTTTATTAACTAACAAGTTCTATGGCAAAAAGCCGTCTACTTTTGCTAGTATTTATTTGTTAGCATCTATAATGTATTGTAATCTTTTGTTTTTTTTGGGAGGGGGGCAGTAGCGTAGACATAGGCTACAAGGTACGTTCCTGTGAAGAAAATACAAAATAATTTTGCGCATGATTTATCAGTGATTTATATACGTAAAACCTGCCAGATCGTATGTTAGGTCTATAGTCAAGCAATAAGTGACCAAAGTGCCTTGGTCTGGTGGTCCCTCCAAGTCCACCTCACTAGGCCTACGTGACTAATACAACATACCAGGCCTTAAAATAGTGTGCAGTTGTACCCTTTTTGTGCAGTTGAAATTGGAAAATGTGCAGTCGAAACAGAACATTTGTGCAGTTCATTTTTAACATAAATAATAAGCCATTTGATCTGAGTTTTGTACAAGTGACGCAGAACGACAACACTTGTCGCATTTTTGCTCCATTTTGCTTCCATACTACAGCTGGTCTGCTGGTGCGTATCAAATTTTCAGTTTACGTTATTACGTTACGTTAAGATCGATGCCAAGTTGATCATAGAAAAACAGTAAATTGTTGTTAAAATATGTTCCTGTCGCTGTCGGT